>VOFK01000105.1_pt1 | contig 94000 bp, 94 predicted proteins | sample 5384121 | NCBI WGS metagenome assembly VOFK01 (sample SAMN12384730, study PRJNA508395) | human gut metagenome | isolation source: healthy gut J | host: Homo sapiens
GATATTCCCCTGCAAAAAGGATGACCATCTTTATATCCCCAGTGTGAATGATCTGAAGGAGGAAGAGACCGTATCAATATATGGTGAAGTTCTAAATCCGGGAACCTTCCTATATTCGGACAAGATGACTATAGAGGATTTGGTTGTTCAGGCAGGCGGTTTGCGTGAGGCAGCGGCTACTACGCGAGTGAGTGTGACGCGCCGTATTAAAGACCCAAAGAGCACTGCTTACAGTAGTAAATTGGCGGAAACGTTTGCTTTTGATATAAAAGACGGCCTGGTGATAGGGGATGCAGATTTCTATTTGCAGCCGTTTGATATGGTTCAGGTCCGCAGGAGTCCGGCCTATAAGGTGCAGCGTACAGTTTCAGTATCGGGAGAAGTGTTGTTTAGTGGAAGTTATGCGCTTTTGAAAAAGAACGAGCGTTTGAGTGATTTGATAAAACGTGCGGGTGGTATAACTCCGGATGCTTACATAAAAGGCGGTCGTCTTATTCGCAGAATGAACGATGAAGAGCGTCGCCGTGAGAGGGATGCTCTGCGTATGGCACGTAATGGTGAGGGCAAAGACAGCATATCTGTTGCTAAGTTGGCTATAACAGAAACATATACGGTCGGTATAGATATGGAGAAGGCTTTGGCTAATCCGGGTAGCGACTATGATGTTGTTTTGCGTGAAGGTGATGTGATCTATATTCCTGAGTTTGTCAATACTGTTAAGATTAGCGGTTCGGTTATGTATCCGAATACGGTGGCTTGGGAGAAAGGTGCGAAATTAAAACATTATATCAATATGGCTGGTGGCTATGGTAATATGGCAAAGAAGAAGAAAGCGTACATCATATATTTGAATGGTACAGTAGCACGTGCAAGACGCGGTGATAGTCAATTGATACAGCCAGGTTGTGAAATTGTAGTACCTAGTAAGGCTGAGAAGCAGCACATGAAATTTGCAGAAATATTGGGTATCAGTTCTACTACTGCTACGATGGCAGCTATGGTAGCAACTTTGGTAAATGCTTTTAAATAGAATATGAATTATGAGTGAAGAACTTCAAAAGAACCCTTCTTCTCAAGAAGAAGAAATAGATTTGTTAAAACTTGCATTAAAGATTTGGAGGGAACGTCAGTTTATACTGAAGACTTGTGGATATGCTGTACTGATAGGATTGGTAATTGTTTTTAGTATTCCTAGGGAGTATACAGCTGAGGCCATGATTGCACCGGAAATGTCAGATAATAAAGGTGGTGGGCTTTCGTCATTGGCTGCAATGGCGGGCCTTAATCTTAATGCTACATCTGGCGCAGATGCAATATATCCTGATTTGTATCCAGATATTGTAACTTCTACTCCTTTTATAACAGGGCTATTTTATGTTCGAGTTAAAGACTTAGATGGGGAAATTGACACTACTCTTTATTGCTACTTAAATGATTATCAACGCATGCCATGGTGGTCATTAATAACTTCTGCTCCATTTAAGGCAGTTGGTTGGGCTATTTCATTATTAACAGATGAAGATGATGATGATGGTATTCTTGATCCTTTTCATTTAACGAAAGAAGAAACTGATATTGCGAAAGAGCTGAGTGAGCGTATTAATGTTTCTGTTGATAAAAAGACAGGGGTTACTACTTTGTCTGTGACAATGCAGGATGCTCGTATTTCTGCTTGTCTTACTGATACTGTAGTACGCAGGTTACAGGATTATATTACGGAATATCGAACCAATAAGGCTCGTCAGGATTTTCTGTTTCAAGAGAAGCTTTTCGAAAGAAAAAAGAAAGAATATGAGAAAGCTCAGGAGAACTATGCCAAGTTTGCAGACGCTAACAAGAATATTATTTTGTTGAGTTATCGTGCTGAACAAGAAAGGTTGGAAAATGAGATGCGTTTGGCATATCAGGTTTATACCTCTGTAGCGCAGCAATTGCAAATGGCAGAGGCTAAAGTACAGGAAATTACTCCTGTATATACTATTATTGAGCCATCCACTATTCCAATAAAGCCTTCAAAACCTCGTAAGGCTCTAATGCTTATAGGGATTGTATTTCTGACGGGATTAGGTTGTGTCAGTTGGGTACTATTTGGAAGGGATTTCTTTACTGATTTGAAGAATAGAAAAGAAGATAATAAAGTGAAATTGAAAGAAGAAGAGATCGGTAAGTAAATATGCATATAACTAGGGGTGAGAGATAACGCTATTTCTTAATGTAGATCTATGCGAAGATTCCTATAATTAATATAAATCAACTTAGCGTTTCTTTCTCCCTAGTTCTTTTTATGTATGGTTGCATTGAATTGAATTTTATATATAATACATTTTGTTTTTTATAAGCGTTTGAAAATAAGATCTTTGACGCTCATATTTTTCAAATTCACTTAGGTCTTATTGGTTATTGTATGCAGGAATCTTTAAAAGATAAAACAGTTCGTGGTGTTGGTTGGAGTTTTATAGACAATATAGCTAGTTCGGGCATTACTTTTCTGGTTGGTCTCATCTTAGCTCGTTTGTTAACTCCTGAGGAATATGGGGTTATGGCTATGATAGCTATATTTATAGCTGTATCAAATTCAATTATTGATAGTGGTTTTTCTAACGCCCTGATACGTAAAGTGCACATAAATCGTATTGACTATAATACCGTTTTTTATTTTAATATAGTAGTTAGTATTGTTTTATATATTTCTTTGTTTCTTGCATCACCGGTTATAAGTGTTTTTTTTAAAGAACCCATATTGATGGAGGTTATGCGAATAATAGGCTTTATTCTTATTATTAATGCATTATCCATTATACCTCGTACGATATTTGTACGGAATGTTAATTTTAAAACACAAACTAAAGTTTCATTAATCTCGTCTATAAGTAGTGGATTTGTTGGTATAGGTATGGCGCTTGCCGGAATGGGAGTATGGAGCTTGGTCGGTCAACAGTTATCCCGGCAATTATTGAATACTTTATTTTTATGGATTTTCTGTAAATGGCATCCTAATTTTGAGTTTTCAATAAAGAGTTTTAATGAGCTTTTTGGTTTTGGATCCAAGCTGCTGTTATCCGGGCTTATAAATACTATTTATAAGAATATTTATTATATCATTATTGGTCGTTTTTATGCTTCTTCCATATTAGGACAATATACACGTGCAGAACAGTTTAATACAATATTCTCCAGCAACTTGACTACTGTTGTCCAACGTGTTAGCTATCCTGTATTAAGTTCAATTCAAGAGGAATCAGAACGATTGCGTGAAGCTTATCGCAAGGTTATAAAAACTACTATGTTGATAAGTTTTGCATGTATGTTAGGACTTGCAGCTGTAGCAAAGCCTTTGATTCTTATTTTAATAGGTGCAAAGTGGCTTCCTGCTGTTTATTTTTTGCAAATAATCTGTTTTGCCGGTATGTTGTACCCTCTTCATGCTATTAATTTGAATATTTTACAAGTAAAAGGACGCTCTGACTTATTTTTAAAATTAGAAATAATAAAAAAAGTAATAGCAATAGGTCCAATTATGATAGGTATATATTGTGGTATTGAATATATGCTTTGGGGAAGTGTAGTAAGCTCTTTTATTGCTTATTTTTTGAATAGCTATTATTCTGCAGGATTGATCGATTATCCCACTATAGATCAATTAAAAGATATATTGCCTACATTTCTTACATCCCTTACTGTAGCTTTCATTATGTGGTGTGTCTCTTTATTGGATTGGTCGGTTTATCTCCTTCTCCCGATCCAGTTGGTATTGGGAATTTTATTGGCATTTTTTATCTACGAGAAAATAAAGTTACCGGAGTACCTTGAACTTAAGCAACTTGGCATCTCCCTGTTAAAACGAAAGTAAGCATAATTCGGGATAGAAAATAATATATCAATAATAATTCAAGAAAAAAATTGTACAATGGTAATTCGTTCTTTATTAACCATTCAGGGTACTTTGCATTCGCTGGATGAAATACGTCTTTGGATTGAAAATCGTAATCATTCAATTCAGGTCGCAGTTGATCCTGTTCCTTTTTCTTCCCTGGATCACTGGTCTCAGGATGAAGATGGTACTTTAAGACATAGTTCCGGTCGTTTTTTTTCGATTGAAGGGATTCGTGTAGAGACAGACTATGGCTCCCTTTCCAGTTGGACGCAGCCTATAATTAACCAACCGGAAGTAGGCTATCTGGGGATTCTGACCAAGGAATTTAATGGTGTCCTTTATTTTTTGATGCAAGCAAAGATCGAACCCGGGAATGTAAATTGCGTGCAGATTTCTCCTACCTTACAGGCTACTAAGAGTAATTATAGTCAGATTCATAAAGGGAAACAACCCCTGTACCTTGATTATTTTGTAAATGCAAGCCCTGACCAGATAATTCTTGACCAACTTCAATCCGAACAGGGAGCACGGTTTCTTCGTAAGAGAAACCGTAATATTATAATAAAAGTGGAGGAGGATGTTGAGGAGCATGATGATTTCCGCTGGATGACGCTCGGTCAGATAAAAGAGTTGATGCGTTATGATAATATGGTCAATATGGATACCCGTACCGTTCTTTCCGGTTTAAAAATCAGCGACTATTTATCTCTTGCAGATGATACGAGTCGTTTGTCTGTTTTTGGTAAGGACTTGCTTCTTTCTTCCGTAACGAATCACTGTCATTCTACGATATCCGAGCATCTTTCCTGGTTGTCTTCTTTAAAGTCCCGTTATGATTTGAAGGTACATCCTTTTCCTCTCCGGAAAATGACAGATTGGCGGGTATTGGCCGGTGAAATATCCCGTGAGGATGGAAAATACTTTAAAGTGGTTGGTGTGAAAGTTACCATATCTAACCGTGAGGTCTCTTCGTGGTGCCAGCCGTTGATTCAGCCGATGCAGCAAGGCATATGTGCTTTTATCATCAAAAAGATAAATGGAGTTTATCATTTTATGGTACAGGCAAAACTTGAATGCGGTAACTTTGATGTTATGGAATTGGCTCCTACAGTACAATGTCTGACAGGTAATATTCCTTCTTCCCGAAGTGCCCGTCCGCCTTTCCTTGACCTTGTGCTTGAGTCTTCCGGATCTCAGGTGCTTTACGATACTTTACAATCTGAAGAAGGGGGCCGCTTCTATCATGAGCAAAACCGTAACATGCTTGTTGAGGTGGATGATTCTTTTCCTCTCGAACTCCCTGAACGTTATCGCTGGATGACTTTAGGACAAATCTATCAGTTCTTGCGTTTCAATAATTATCTGAACATTCAGTCCCGCAGTTTGATAGCGGCTCTAAATTATTTATCTTAAATACCGAATGATTAAAAAGTATAAAGTGGGTGTGCTTGGATGTGCCCATATTGCGATTCGCTCCCTTCTTCCCGCCTTTTCATCATCTGAACGCTTTGAACTGGCTGGCATTGCCAGCCGTGATTTTCACAAAGCCCAACTTGCAGCTGCCCCTTATCATTGTGTTGCTTACGGTAGCTATGAAGAGCTGCTGGATAATGAGGATATCGAATTGGTAGATATTCCGCTTCCGACAGGCTTGCACTATGAGTGGATCCATAAAGCTTTGGAAAAAGGAAAGCATGTGATGAGTGAGAAATCTCTGTCGTGTACTTATGATGAGGTTCGGGAGCTTGTTGAACTTGCCTGTGACAAACATTTGCTTCTGATCGAGAACTTCCAGTTTCGTTTTCATTCCCAGCATGTTTGGGTAAAAGAACTTTTGGAAAGGCATGAATTGGGTGATCTCCGTTGTTTCCGCTGTTCCTTCGGCTTCCCCCCTTTTGAGGATCGGAATAATATCCGCTATTCGAAATCTCTTGGCGGCGGGTCTTTGCTTGATGCGGGAGCTTATACCTTGAAAGCTATGCAGTTTATACTTCCTGATTATAGTTTTAGTTTGCGTTCCGCTTCTTTATACCAACCTTCTGATATGGAGGTTGATTTGTATGGTGGGGCGTACCTTGACAGTCCTCAAGGTGTCATTGCAGAGCTTGCTTTCGGTTTTGATAATTATTATCAGTGCGGCTATGAAATTTGGGGCAGTCTTGGTAAATTGACTACCACCCGTGCGTTCACTGCTCCTGCCGGTTTTACTCCGAAAGTAATCTTGGAAAAGCATGGACGTTGCGAAGAGATTCTCTTACCTGCTGATGATCATTTCTCAAATATGCTGGCGCATATTGCTCACAGTTTGGATACAGGAGAGTTCTCAGGTGAATATATACAGAATTTGAATCAGTCCCGGTATATCGGGCAAATAAAAGAATATTGTTATGGCAAATAAAAGTATCTATGTAACGATGCCTACTTTGGCACCGTTGGAAGAAGTGACTCAGCTTATGCAGGGTATCTGGGAGCGTGGTATTATGACGCATAACGGTCCCCTTGTACAACGTTTTGAGAAGGAAGTTGCTGATTATCTTCACTTGCGTAATATTGTTTCAGTGACCAATGGTACTATTGCCATTCATATGGCTATCCGTGCCTTGGGGCTTAAAGGCGAGATCATTACTACTCCTTTTACTTTCATCGCTACAATCAGCTCCATTATTTGGGAGGGTTGTACGCCTGTCTTTGTTGATATTGATCCAGAGACATTGAATATGGACCCGTCTAAGATTGAGGAAAAGATCACTGAACATACTTGTGCAATTCTTCCCGTACATGTTTTCGGTAATCCCTGCGAAGTCGAGCAAATTGATGCTATAGCTAAGAAGCATAACTTGAGGGTGATTTATGATGCTGCGCATGCTGTGGGAGTGAATTATAAAGGCAGGTCAATATTTGAGTACGGTGATATTTCCACAACGAGCTTTCATGCCACTAAGATGTTGAATACGGCTGAGGGAGGTGCCTGCTTTGCCTTGGACGATAAATTGCATGAAAAGTTGAAGCGTTTGCGTTTCTTTGGTTTTGATGATCGTAAGGATGTTGTGGATGATGGTACTAATGGAAAAATGACCGAAGTTCATGCGGCTATCGGCATTGCCAATTTGCGTTATCTGCCGTCTGCCCTGGCTGATCGTCAAGAAAAGTATATGCTGTATAAAGAGATACTTTCTCAATGTCCTGAATTGAAGTTTCAGCGTATCAATGAGGCTTGTAACTATAGTTATTTTCCAGTGATATTTCCTTCGGAAGCAACGCTTCTCTCTGTTGAGAAGAAGTTGAATGCTGAAGGCATTTATCCAAGACGCTATTTCTATCCTTCAGTGAATACCTTTACACAGATACTTCCTTATGTAGAAATGCCTGTTTCCGAGGATATTTCGAAAAGAATACTTTGCTTGCCTTTGTACTATGGTTTGGCAAAGGAGGATATTGAAAGAATTGCTAATGAAGTATTATTATAATTTCTATTTATGAGCTTTCGATTTTTGTGTCCTGCTAATTTAATTATCAAAGGGTTGGAACCTGTATCAAGAGAAAGACATTTGCCGATAGCATACAAGATGGTTTGTTTATAAATATAATATTCCAAAAATGATTAATGTTTTTGATTGCTATGTTACAGAGGTAAATATCGTAATGTAAGTATTGTTGATAAAGGAAATTTGATAAAATAATTAGGTAAATAATTTTGCAGATTGTTTTTTATGAAAAAAACATTTGATACATGTTTGAAAGGGATATTATTCTCACTCTTTATTTCTATTAAGTTTTTGTGCTATACTAATGGAACTAATAGTGTAATTATTAATTCACAAAAAAAGAATGCACTAAATTATGTGGAATTGTGTAATAATAAATCTTTTGCTAGTCAAGTAACCCAAAGTAATGTAACCTATATTATTCGTAGTGATTTTGATCTGAATGGTGGACAAATAAAGTTACCTAAATCTTCAACTTTTAAATTTATTGGTGGTACAATAAACAATGGTACACTTATTGGAAATAGTTCAAATATTATTTCTGATAATGTTATGATATTTAGAGATGTTGTAATCAAAGGAACTTGGAAGGTTGCAGACATTTATGATACGTGGTTCTTTTATAAAACATCAAAAGATAATCCGGCTAATCAGATAATAAAAAATATTATATCTCTTACTGATGACACATTACATAACACAATTCATTTTATATCAGACAGGGTGTATTGGTACGAAGTTGCCTATAAAGGTAATCCGGCTTTAGGAGATATAGTGAGACCGATGTATGCAAAGCTGAATAGCGAAGAGTATGCTTTTTTGACGATATTTGAATTAAAATCAAACACTAAAATGATTTTAAATAATGTTTGGAAAATGATTCCAACGAATCAAGGTGCTTATTTTGTCTTTAAAATTATACATAAGGAAAATATTGAAATTTGTGGAACTGGCGCAATATATGGTGATGCTAAAGCACATTTGTATTCTGACCCATTTGTGTCCAAAAGTACTTATTATGGAGAATTTGGTCACATTTTCAAGATATTAAGTTGTAATAATGTAATATTACGTGATATTACTGTTGGTGAGGCTTTTTGGGGATGGTATTGGAATCGGTTCCAATGTTGTTGAAATCTCTGCAGGTGAAATAACTTCAAGCCCATCTGGGGGAATTGTGGATAAACCTACAAAGAATGTTTTGATTGATAATGTTAAAGTCCTTTTCAATAGAAGAAATGGCATTTCTTGTGCAGCTCATGATGTCTCTATAAAAAATGTATATTTTGAGGGGAATGGCATTGAAGAAATCAATGGTACTGCTCCAATGTGTGGAATAGATTTTGAAAGTGACTATATCAAAATTAATCCTATTTGTAGGAATGAAAATGTATCTATGTCTAATTGCATATTCAGAAATAATAGATATGATGTGTCATCAACCAATAATACACAAAAAGATTATGGGCGATATGCTACTGTTATTTCAGATTGCAATTTTACAGCTCCTTTGAGGCTAAACACTACATTTTGGCTTAAATTTATTAATTGTCATATACCATGTATAAGCAATGTAGGTAATAGCATTAACTATTATACGGAAAGTAGCCATATATGTTATGATAATTGTAGATTTGATGAGTTAAATCCATATTTGACAAGTGCTGCTGCTATTTATGAACATGAGTTTATTAATTGTATAAGTCCCCAAGATACGGAGGGGATGGTTAAGCTTTTTGTGAATCTCAATAAGGGGCAAGTATGTAAGATGTCTATTCCTAAAGGCAATTTTTCTCAAATAGAACTTGTGGCTTTTGCTAACAGTGGTGGTATTAAGCAATCTACAAATGTGACAACATATACATTAGGAAATTCTGCCAATAGTATGATTAATGATTTCCGAATTGGTTATCGGCGGGATTCGACCCTAACAACGTCCATATATAAATTTTTGCCAATATTCTCTAATGTAAAATATAATAATGAAGAGAATAGTTATGAAATTTTTTTTTTAGCTATGGGCAATACTATTGTTGGTGAAGATTTAGATGATACTTGGAGAATTGTTATTTACTATAATTTAAAATCAGAGTATAGTGTTATTAAACATGGTAATGTTGCGGTTGGTTCTAAAAAAGGATCTATTGCAATTAGTGGAGGGGTATATCCAACACCTTTAGAAGTAAAACTTTCAAAAGTTAATTTTGAGGATGTTGAGAAGATTATTACATTTCCATATGCTGAAATGTTTAAAGTTATAAAAGGAACAGAATTACCGTTTTTAGATGCTTCCGATGCGGGCAAAACATTTTTTTTGCTTGATGATAAGATTCCCGTTTGGTACGACTCTTATACAAAAACATTTAGAATGTCAGATGGATATATTTATAAAAGGAAACAAGGGACAACTTCTGAAAGGCCTCGGGATGTAGAGGCTGGATTCCAATATTTTGATACTACTTTAAAACAACCGATATGGAGTGCTGGTAATAATCAATGGGTAGATGCGTTGGGGGATAATATTTAAATGAGGTTAGTTTATTTTATGAAATTTGAAAATGCAAGAAATGTTCTCGTCTTCTTGGTCACTGAAATTAAATAAGGATAGATTATTATTCTGTTTTTTGGTAACATGCTTATTGTTAACGATGTTCCAATCGAAAAGATTGTATTTCACATGGGGGATACCAACATCGCTTTTATCTGTCATGACTGTTATATCTTGCATTTGTATTATTTCCCATTATAGAAAAAATTATAGGTATGTTAGCACTTCGGAAATATTGTTTTTGTGTCTAGTGTTTTTATTGTATTCATATGAGTTTATTAATGTTGGTGAATTATCTTTACTTTCTTTACTATTTCATATAAATGTTGCTTTTATTGCAGCTTTTTTGATAATGTCAAAAGTAGAATTGAAAGAAAGAATTTTAAAACTGGTAATATTATCGACTCAAATAATTGTTGCGATTTCCTTATTTGGTTGGATACTCTATTTACTTCAATTTCCTTTGCCACATTATTTTTCACAAACAGATTCTTTTTATTCTCATGAAGTATACTACCTATTTCTTGTGAACCAAACCTCAGATATTATTTCTATACCAAGATTTGCAGGAATGTTCTTGGAACCTGGACATTTAGGTACTATGTGTTGCTTTTTACTTCATATTGGTGGATATAAATTAAGTAAGATAGGAAATATTGTGTTGTTACTAGGTATTATTTTTTTTCATTATCGTTGGCTGCATACGGGCTCCTATTTGGTGGATTTTGTTTGCATCTTCTGTTCACGAATAAGAAAGGAGGTTTGTATATTTGTACGTTTTTATTGTTTGTTGTCGGAATTTGGGGGATTTCAAATAATTATAATCAGGGCTATAATTATTTGAACCAGAAAATTTTTTCTTCGTTTAGCCTTTGAAGATGGAGAAATGGCAGGTTCAAATCGTACCACAAATTTTTTCGAGTTACATTTTGAACGATATTTAAAATCATCAGAAACTCTTATGGGAGTGGGACGTGAAGCTTATGATACGAAAGCTGATACAAATATAGTAAATGGTTGTGCAGGCTATAAACGCTTTTTTTATATTCGCGGATGGGTTGGAACATTGCTGTTGTGCTCTTTTCTTATAACTTATATTTTAAAATATAAATCTAACTACACATTTCCTTTTTTTATTGTCTTTGTTGTGGCCAATCTTATACGCGACTATCCATTAAAAGAATTTTGGTTTTTCTTGTTTATATTGGCAATACCCGTTATGAATTCAAAAAAATATATGATATGAATATTTTACATTTATGCTATGATGGAAATTTCATAAACGATAGTGTCTCTGTGTTTGAGAAATATTATCCACAAAAGAATATTTTTTTAGTAGGAAAAGAAAAGAATAAATGCAGAATATTGAATGCTAGTTCAGTATTTCGCTATATACCATTTTTACGGGAAAATTATTCAGAAATATATCATTTATGTAAACATAGCAATATTGATACAATAGTGTTACATGGCCTACATCGCACTAATGTTGATTTGCTAGCTTATTTGAACGCAGAGAAAATGTATAAAGTATATTGGATATTTTGGGGATATGAATTGTACATTGCGTTGGCTCAAGAAGGCAGATATGAATTGTTAGACAAAAAGTTGCATTTTTACTCTGCCAAATCGTATATATATCCAGGAAAATATAATAAATTTTTAAGAAAAATATTAGGCAAGGAGATAATGTGTGATGTCCTAAGAAAAGCCATTCCTTTTATTGATTATTTCTGCTTTTGGAATTATGAAGACTATTTACTCTTTCAGAGAGAATATAATACTAATATTCAGTTTAAATACTTTGCATATCAAGCAATGAACAAAGAAGAGCAAAGTGAAAATGAGATAGAACATTCTTCTTTTGAAAAAGAAAAAAAAATATTGATCAATCATCAGGCATCTTTATCGGCAAATCATATTTCTATAATGGAAAAGGTGGCATCGATTGATAAATTAAACGAGTACTCTAAAATTATTCCTTTATCTTATGGCTTTTCCTCAATTAGGAATTTGGTCTTGAAAGAGGGAAGAAAAATGTTTGGTGAGCAGTTTATTCCTATTCTGTCTTACATGCCAAAAAATGAATATATAGGATTGATTGGTAGTGTTGCTGTCGCAATAATTGGCGCTAGAAGACAAGAAGCAGCAGGTAATATAATTGCACTTTTGAAAAATGGAGTAAAGGTCTTTTTGCGTGACGATAATAATTTATTAGCTTATTATCTAAAGAAAGGATATATTATTTTTTTTCTTTAGATAAAGATTTAAAAACGATGGATGATTTGTTGCCATTATCAGAATTGGAGCAGAAACATAATTTTCAATGTTATTGCTCAAATAGAATTTATAATGATGATTTTATGCCAATGTTAATAGAAAAATAATTATTATATTAAATATATTATATATGCGTGATATTGCTATTTACGGTGCTGGTGGATTTGGTAAAGAGGTAGCTTGCCTTTTAAATCGTATAAATGAAGTGAATCATCAGTGGAATTTGATAGGATTCTTTGATGATATAAAAAAGAAAGGGGATATAATTTCTCATTATGGTATAGTTCTTGGAAGCGGTGACGATATAAATTATTATCCCACTGATTTGGATATAGTGATTGCAATAGGTAGTCCAGAGGCTATAAAAGAAAAAGTTGCTTTAATTACCAATGAAAAAATAAATTTTCCAAATATAATTGATCCATCCTTTAAAGTGATTGATAAAGAAACATTTGTTATTGGACGAGGAAATATCATACAAGGGGCATGCACAGTCTCGTGTAATGTACATATTGGTGATTTTAATGTAATGAATGGTTCTGTTGTTATTGGTCATGATGTAAATATTGGTAATTTTAATATTTTCATGCCTGCTATTCGAATTTCAGGTGCAGTCATAATTGATAACGATAATTTTTTTGGTGTGGGATCAATTGTATTGCAGCAGGTCAAAGTCAAAAATAAAATCCGTTTGGGTGCTGGAAGCGTATTAATGTTTTCACCGAAACGTTCAGGATCTTACATTGGAAACCCTGCAAAAATGTTTGATTATTAATTATTAATTATAAAAAAAAGTTATATGGAATTACAAGATTTTATATCAAAGTTTGCGGAACAGTTTGATGAAACAAATGTAGCTGAATTTGTAGGTTCTACTAAATTTAGAGAATTGGATGAATGGAGTTCATTAATGGCACTTTCCATTATTGCGATGGTTGATGAAGAATATGATATTACTTTGAAGGGGGATGATATGCGTCAGGCAGAGACTATTGAGGAACTGTTTAATATAGTAAAAGGAAAGTAATGGCGTTATTCAACATAACTAAAGTTCGCATTGCAGGTATCTCAGCATGTGTCCCAAAACAAGTTATACGTGTTGAGGACAGTGTAAGAAGTGCTGATTATGATTCTTCTAATTTTGCAGAAAAGACTGGCATAAGAAGTGCACATATTTCTAATGAATATACAGCATCTGACCTGTGTTATTCTGCTGCGGAAAAGTTGATTAGTGATTTGGAATGGGATAAAACTGATATTGATGCTTTATTTTTTGTATCTCAACATCCTGATTATATACTACCAGCAACTTCTTGCATTTTGCAAGAGCGATTAGGCTTGAGTAAGGAATGTTATGCGATGGATATCTCTCTTGGATGTTCTGGATGGGTATATGGATTGAGTTCGGTGGCTGCTATATTATCTCAAGGTGGCATAAAGAAAGCATTGTTGTTAGTTGGTGATGCGAGAAAAAGAGCACTCTGTGAATTTGACCCATTGTTTGGTTATGCTGGAACTGTAACAGCTTTAGAGTATACAGGAAATGAAAGTGACAAGTTTTCATTTCATTTTGGAACTGATGGTAGTGGATATGATGCTATTATTATACCTGATGGAGGTAGTCGAAATCCAGTAACATTAGGATCGTTTGAAATGGAAGATATAGATGGAAAAAAAATGCATCGTTTGCAAACAAGAATGAAGGGAATGGATGTTTTCGCTTTTGGGATTTCTGTTGCTCCAAAGTCCATCAAGAAAGTTGTTGAATTCAGTGAAAAACAAATGTCTGATTATGACTTTTTTATATTACATCAGGCTAATTTGATGATGAATGAAAAAATAAGAAAAAAACTACAACTTGATTCAGAAAGAGTACCATATAGTTTGACTGAGTTTGGAAATACTTCTTCTGCATCAATTCCTTTAACAATACTAACTCAAACAAAAGGAAAAGTTGAAAAGGAAAAAACTAATTGGATTGCTTGTGGTTTTGGTGTAGGACTTTCTTGGGGAACTGTTGCCTTTACAACAAAAGAAATTGTATTGTCAAATTTGATCGAAATATAAATATGTGTCAGTATAATCCGTTTTCGTTAGAAGGTAAAATAATTCTTGTCACTGGTGCATCTTCTGGTATAGGAAGAGCGACAGCCATAGAATGTGCTAAAATGGGAGCCTCTTTAGTTATAACTGGACGAGATGAGGAACGCTTAAAAGAAACTTTTGTAGAATTAGAGGTTTCAAAAAATAGGGTACATATGCAAATTGTGGCAGATTTGTCAACGGAGGACGGTATAAAAGATTTGGTTTGCCAGATTCCTCTTATTGATGGCTGTGTTAGTAATGCAGGGATTGTTGGACTAACTCCGATTCAATTTGTTACTGCTAAAAAAATGGAAGAAATGCAGCAGATTAATTTGAAGGCTCCTGTTTTGTTGATTAAGCAAATTCTGAAACAAAAGAAGATACAGTCTCAAGCTTCTATTGTTTTTACTTCTTCTGTTGCGGGGGTTTACCGTGTTTCTATGGGAAATGCTATTTATTCGATGACGAAATGTGGTATTGATGCATATATGCGTTCATCGGCTTTGGAACTTGCTGCGAAGGGGATTAGATGTAATAGTGTTAATCCAGCAATGGTTGAAACTCGAATTTTAGATAGGGGACAATTGACACCTGAACAGTATGAAGCGGATAAGTTAAGGTATCCGCTTAAAAGATATGGAAAACCTGAAGAGGTCGCTTGGGCTATTATATATTTATTGTCTGATGCATCTTCATGGGTGACAGGCACATCTCTTAAATTAGATGGAGGAATGACATTAAGCTGATATGGAAAGGTATTTATATAATAAAGTCTGTATTATTACCGGTGCCGCACAAGGTATTGGTAAATCCATGGCTGAACGTTTTGCTTCGGATGGTGCAATAGTTTATGCTTGTGACCGTGCTGAAGGAGTTATGGATGAATGGGCGAAGGCTTGCTCAGAAGATAATAATACCCGTGTGCTTCCTTTATATTTTGATGTGACGGATGCTACAGCTGTAAAATCAGCCTTTATGTCCGTATTCAAACAAGAGGGGCGTATTGATGCACTGATTAACAATGCGGGTGTGGTATTTAATAAGAAAATCGGTATGATATTGCGTCCGGAAACAGAACTGATGTTCCGTGTGAATGTAATAGCTGTAATTGAAATGATTCAGCTGGTTTCTCGTTTGATTGGCCCGCAATCATAGCGGCTCTATTGTAAACATAGCATCGGTAACGGCAGTACTAGGCTCACCGGGACAGTCTGCTTACTCTGCAACCAAAGGAGCAATCATGGCTTTTACTAAATCTGCAGCTAAAGAATTGGCTCCTCTGGGGATTCGTGTGAATGCTGTTGCACCGGGTATTGTCAAAACGGAACGCTTTTCAGAACTTTATGAGGAAAGTGGTGAAAAAATTGATACTCGTATTCAAAAGATTGCTTTAGGACGCTTGGGAACTCCTGAAGATGTTGCTAATGCTTGTGCTTTTCTTGCTTCAGAGCGTTCTTCTTATATTTCAGGTCAGATATTGGGAGTTGATGGCTGTGCTTCCATTTAGAATAAAATAAACCAAATGATATTGAATTTAAATAAGCAGGCGCAGGATGCGTTTGCTGCAGTTGATGCTTTGGGGAATACCTTGAAGTATGGTGAGTTGTTGGATTTTTCCGAGAGCATATCTACTATTCTTCCCAGTCGTTCCTTATTATTCTTATTGACAGAAAATAATGTCGGAGGTATAGCCTGGAGTATAGGTTGTATCAATTCCGGCAATGTCCCTTTAATATTGAATGCACATATTGAAAAGGAACTTCTTCATAATCTACTTGATATTTACCGCCCTTCTTATGTTTGTGTGCCCTTGTTGATGGCAGTTGATCTGCATTATGAAATGGTGTGTGAATATTATGGCTATATCCTCTTGCGTACAGGAATGGGAGATTGTGCGATGCATCCTGATCTATCTCATCTTTTACCTACTTCCGGCTCAACGGGTAGTCCCAAGTTGGTACGGCATAAATATGGTAATATAGAAGCGGCGGCCTTAAATATCTCTACTTTCTTTGGCCTGACTTCCAATGATCGTCCCTTGCTTGTTCTTCCATTATATTATACTATGGGGCTATCAGTGGTATTCAGTCATCTTTATGTTGGAGCTACTGTATTGATAACCAATCAAAGTATGACCGACAAAGCTTTCTGGAATTTTATGAAAGAACAGCATGCCACCAGTTTTACAGGTGTTCCTTATAGTTTTGAGATATTAAATCTGATGCGCTTTTTCCGTATGGACTTACCTGATTTGACACTGCTTACTCAAGGAGGCGGAAAAATGCCGCGTCAGTTGAATTTGAAATTTGCAGAATACTGTCGTGATAACGGGAAACGTTGGATTGCCACTTATGGACAGTCAGAGGGTACTGCCCGTATGGCTTATCTTCCACCGGAATATGCGATTTCAAAGTGTGGCAGTATAGGCCGTGCGGTTCCGAATGCAGAATTGTCATTGATAGACAGTGATGGCTCTGTAATAGAATTGCCAAACATGGAGGGTGAGATGTGTTATCGCGGCAAAAATGTAACGATGGGGTATGCTCGTAAACGCGAGGATTTACTGTTGGGTGATGAGCGTAATGGTTTTATGCGTACGGGTGATCTTGCCTATCGGGATGAAGACGGGTGTTATTACATCGTAGGCCGTATGGGGCGCTTCTTAAAACTGTATGGAATGCGTATCGGATTGGATGAGTGTGAACAGATAATTAAAGGTAAATGCCCGATAGAATGTGCTTGTGTGGGTACAGATGAAAAGATGATTGTCTATCTGACTGATGATAAATATGTGACTGCGGTAAAGGAAATATTGGTAGAAAAGACCAAACTTGTGGCGTCGGCTTTTGAGGTGAGAATAATAGATAGTATTCCTAAGAATGAAGCCGGAAAGATATTATATAGTAAGTTGAATTTATAAAAATAGAGAATATAATGACGAATATTGAAAAATACAATGATGCTTTTGTTGAAGTGTTTGGTGTGGATAGTTCTGTGCTAAGTGATGATTTCTCGAAAGAGAATGTAGAATCGTGGGACTCTGTTCACCAGTTGAATATCATTGCTTTATTGGAAGAGTCCTTTGATGTGATGTTCGATCCGGAAGATATTATGGAATTCACTTCCTATGGTAGGGGACGTGAAATCTTGAAAAAATATGATGTTGAACTCTAACGGGTTGCACTATGGCAAGATGGAAAATTAAGAATGTCGGCATGAAGGGAGTGGCTATGGCTGTTCCTGAGAATGTGGTGAAGACATCTGATTTTGATTTCTTTTCTCAGGAAGAAGCGGAAGTATTTGATAATACAGTCGGCATAAGAAGACGTCATATTGCTCCGGATAATATGTGTGCTTCGGATATGTGTCAAGCTGCCGCTGAGAAGTTACTTGAAGAACTGGGATGGGAGAGGGATAGTATTGATGTTCTGCTGTTTGAATCCGTAACAGGTGATTATCGTACTCCGCCTACTTCTTGTATATTGCAAGACAGATTGGCGTTGTCGGAGAACTGTTTCTGTATGGATATCCCTATGGGATGCTGTGGATGCATGTATGCAATAACGGTTGCTGGCAATTTGTTGACGACTGGTAATGTGAAGCGTGCTTTGTTACTTATTGGTGACACGGCATTACGTATGGGGTCGATGAAGGACAAGAGCCGCGTACCATTGTTTGGTGACTGTGGTACGGCTGTTGCTTTGGAGTATGATGAAACAGCTAATGATATTGTTGTTGATTTTCACACGCATGGAAAAGGTTATGAAGCATTGATGACTCCTCACGGTGGTTTTCGTCATCCGGCTACTCCGGAATCTTTTGAATACGAGGATTTCGGTAATGGTATTGTTCGTGCTCCTATCCATACTCTGATAAATGGGATGAATGTTTTCTCATTCGCAATATCCCGTCCTCCCAAATCTGTAGAGAAATTTTTGGCAGATTATAATATTAATCGCGATACGGATATTGATTACTTCTTAATTCACCAAGCTAATAAAATGATCGTTGATCGTATCGTTAAGAAGTTAAAACTGCCTCAGGAAAAGGTTCCTTATAACTTGGAAGAGTTTGGTAATTTGGGCGGTGCTTCGATTCCTTCCTTGATGGTGACACGACTTCGGGAACAATTAATATCGAAAGAGACCACATTATTAATGTCCTCATTTGGTTTAGGGTTAACATGGGGAACTATGTGGATGAAAACAAAAAAAATAATTATACCTGAAATAGTTAACTGTTAAAGTGAAGTTTACAAATAGGTATGTGAAAGTATAATCTATTTATAATTTTTTCATTGATATGATACTTAGCAGATGTAGAGTGTGGATATATAAAATATTGATAAGATACAATATTTGGATATACAGAACTCTTTATGGCATGGAAATAGGAGAGGGAACCGCTATATCGCGAAAAGCATCACTTGATAAAAGTATTAATCCTAAAGGAATACATATTGGTAGAAATACAAGAATAGTGGGTGGAGTCATTATTCTTGCCCATGATGCTAGTCGTTGTATGAAAGTTGATACTAGGATTGGTGACAACTGCTTTATTGGTGCTAGGGCTATTATTATGCCTGGAGTAACAGTTGGTAATGAAGTTGTAGTTGGTGCAGGGGCGGTTGTTACAAAAGATGTTCCGAACAATTGTATAGTAGTGGGAAATCCGGCAAGAATAATTAAAGAAAATATTCATTGCGGAAAATATGGAGTTATGAGTTAACGTCTTTTTATAAATAATTTATCGAGAGAAATGATGGATTAATTTTAACATGCTGCATGTTAATACTTAATTTTAATCAATATGTATAGTGAAATAATTTTAATTAATATATTATGGATAGGAATGATTTTATAGTAAAGTTTGCAGAACAGTTTGAAGAAACAGAACCTGGAAAAATAACTTATGAGACTCGTTTTAGAGATATTGAAGAATGGAGCTCTTTAGTTCATTTGTCAATAATAATGATGCTAGATAGAGAGTATGATGCTGCTATTGATGAAGATGATTTTAATAAGTTGGAAACTGTAGAAGATATATTTAATTATATAAATAAGTAATTATGGGCTTTTTGCAATTTGAGGGAGTCGGTGTTTCCGGTATGTCTGCTTGCGTCCCTCGACGTATTATTCACAACTATGAATATACTGAGTTTTTCTCACAGGCAGAAGTAAAAGAGGTTGTTGATAAGATTGGTATTGTGGAACGTCGCTTTGTTGATGATAAGACTTGTAGCTCAGATTTATGCTTTGCTGCGGCAGAACGTTTAATAAGCGACATGAATATTGATAAATCAGAAATTGATATGTTGATATTTATTTCTCAGACTCCGGATTATCGTATGCCAGCCACTTCAGTAATATTGCAGGAACGTTTAGGATTGTCGCATAAGACAATTGCATTTGATATAAGTTTAGGTTGCTCTGCATTTATATATGGTTTGACGGTGGCTTATTCATATGCACAGCAACCTAATATACGTAAAGTGCTATTGTTAGATGGTGAGACCAGGTCGAAAGTTTACTCTCCTAAAGACCGGAAAACAGCGTTCTTATTTGGTGATGGTGGAGTTGCAGCAATAATAGAAAAAGGTGAGAAATATGGTAAATCCTTTTTTTCTTTAAATTCTGATGGTTCTCGTGAATCTTTAATAAAGATAAATGCGGGTGGTTATCGAATTCCCAGTTCTTCGGAAACTGTTAAAGAGAAAGTTGTGGATGAATATGGTAATATCAGAACAGATGAACAAGGATACATGAAGGGAGGTGATGTATTTAACTTTGTTATTCGTGAGATACCTAATGATATTAAGGCAACATTAGAATTTGCTGGGATGAATATTCAAACTATGGATTATTATATATTTCATCAGGCAAATAATTTTATGAATTCTTATCTTGTAAGCAAGTTGAAAATTGATGTTGATAAGGTTCCTTCAACTATTAGTAAGTTTGGAAATGTTTCATCTGTATCTGTGCCGCTGACTATTGTTTCTGAATTAAAAGATAAACTTATAGGAAATCATACAATACTACTGAGTGCTTTTGGAGTTGGAATGACTTGGGCTACTGGTATTGTATCTATGAGTGATTGTTATGTAAGTGATATTGTGGAAATTTGATTTGTTATGAAGCATAATCCATTTTCTTTAGAGGGAAAAGTTGTTCTTGTCACTGGTGCCTCGTCAGGAATTGGAGCTCAATGTGCTATAGATTGTAGTAATATGGGAGCTCGTGTTATTCTTGTTGGCAGAAATGAAACAAGATTAAATGAAACTTTAACTCAAATGACAGGGGATGGTCACACTGCTATCTGTTATGATTTAGGAAATCTGAATGGTATTGCAGAGCTGGTTGAACAACTCCATAATAGTTATATACATATCGATGGGCTGATCCATGGGGCAGGGATTGAGAAGACTATACCTTTGAAATTTCTGTTACCACAGGATTATGAAGAAGTATGGCGAATAAATACTTTGAGTGCTTTTGAACTGATAAGATGTATATCCTCTATAAAGTACAAAAATACAGGTTGTCATTTTGTTCTGATATCTTCTATTGCATCTGTCATCGGAAGGTTAGGAGTAACTGCATATGCAGCTTCGAAAGGTGCTATGGTTGCTGCTGTAAAGCCGATGGCTCTTGAATTGGCTGCTAAAGAGATGACTGTTAATTGTGTTTCACCTGGTACGGTTTTAACCCCAATGATGAACAAATATTTAAGTTCTTTATCAGAGGAGAACAAACAAAAAAGACTATCTGGTTTCCCTTTGGGAGTAGGTACGGTAAATGATGTGTCTAATGTTTGTACCTTTCTGTTGAGTAATGCAGCCCGCTGGATCACAGGGCAAAATATTGTGGTAGATGGCGGCTATACTATACAATAACAATTGTGATGAATCAAATCATTTTAAAAAAGACAACAGAACTGGCGGAAAATGAAATGGAGCAGATTTGTATCTTGTTTCATGAAATATTTCCTAAGCATTCAATGACTGTTGAATCCTTTCGGAATCGATATCTTCAAACTCCTTTAGGTTATTCTATCCATGCTTTATTAAAAGATGAACACGATATAGTAATTGGTAGTCATAATCTGGTTCCTTATTATTATGTTTTTAATGAGGTAAAAACATTGTTTGCCTATGGGGCTGGTACTATGATTAAGAAAGAGTATCGTAATTTTTTTACATATGAACGTTTGATCAGAGAAAGTCAAAAATATATTGTATCAAATGAAAAATGCTCCTTTCTGATGGGATTTCCCAATGCTAATGCCTATCCGATTCAGAAAAAAGGATTAAAAAGAAAGGATATTGGAAATCTATCTACTTATATATTACCAGTTAGGATTGGTAGCATCAAAAAACAATTTCGACAATTAAATTTTCTGTCCGTATTTTTTGCAGAATTATGGTTGTACTTATCTGTACTTTCTTTCTCAACTAAAATCAGTAGACCTCTTGTTCATAAAGAACGAATGTCTTTCAATAAGTTCAGATATTTAGAAAAGGAGGGAAAAACACCTAAATATTCTTTTATAGAGAATAAAGGAATACATGGAGTCTATCGTGTAATGGATTATGAAGGAATAAAAACAGCCTTTTTATTGGATGTATATCCTTTGTCGAAGAAAAACTTCGATTGGACTGTGAGAACTATATACAAACATTGTAGTACGCAATCCCTTGATATGATCATGTATGTCGGGCATCTTCCTTTTACACCAATGACTCTGATAAAAGTGCCAGAGAAATTAGAACCTAAAAAGTTTCATTTTGTAGGTACTATATTTGATCATGATTTGATAGATGAGAGGATATTTGATATTGAGAATTGGGAAGTAAGCCTTGCAGATTATGATTTAGTATAATTAAGATGGTAAAATGAATATATTATCTTTTGATATTGAGGAATGGTATATTGAAAAGCACTTTAAAGGCGGACGAAAAGAGAAATATCGTCAGTATGACAAGTTGCTTGATTGGATTTTGAATACACTTGACAAAAGTAATTCCAAAGCAACCTTTTTCTGTGTGGGCCAATTAGCTGTAGAGTTTCCCGGAGGTGTTGAAAAGAATTTCTGATAATGGTCACGAAGTAGGTAGTCATTCAAATCGGCATCTGTGGATAAACAAGATGACTAGACAGGAATTTGCAGAAGATACACGCATTGCTGTGCAAGAAATAGAGAATTTGATTGGCAAAAAAGTAAGCAGTTTTCGTGCGCCCGCTTTCTCAATAGGGAAAGATAATGACTGGGCATTTGAAGTATTGGCAGAAAATGGGATTGAATATGATTGTTCTGTTTTTCCAGCTAGTCGGGATTTGGGAGGATTTCCCCAGTTTACTTCGACCATACCTTCGTTGGTTAAAAAAAACGATTATACGATTAAGGAGTTGCCAGTCTGTCCTGCCAGATTAATGGGAAAAGCGGTACCATTTTCGGGTGGCGGCTATTTCAGATTAGTGCCATTGTGGTTACATAAGGAACTTATTAGTCGCATGGATTATGTGATGTTCTATTTTCATATCAATGATTTAATCGGACAGAGTTCAAAGTTCATGACTAAACAGGAATTTGAAGAATACTATAAAGAACCTGGTACATTAAAGAACCGTATAATCCGTTATGTAAAGACAAACATAGGTAAAGGAGGAGCGTTGAATAAATTGGATACTTTACTGGGGAATTACTCATTCTGTAATGCACAGCAAGCAGCTGAGTCAATAGATTGGAGTAAACAACCGTTAATTGAATTGTAGATTATGTATAAGAACGGATTAAAACGTGCGATAGATTTTCTTATAGTATTGTGTGCTTTACTTATTATTTGGCCAATCTTACTTATTATTATCATTTTCCTTCATTTTGCAAATAAAGGTGCCGGTGTCTTCTTTACCCAGGCTCGTCCCGGGAAAAATGCCCAGATATTTAAGGCTATTAAATTTAAGACCATGACGGACGAACGGGATGCGGAAGGCAATCTGTTGCCGGATGACGTTCGTCTGACAAAGATTGGAAAAATAGTTCGTTCTCTTTCCATAGATGAACTGCCGCAGTTAATCAACGTTCTAAAGGGAGATATGGCATTAGTAGGACCTCGTCCTTTGTTAATCAAATATCTTCCTTTATATTCGGAAGAGCAATACCGCCGTCATGAAGTTCGTCCGGGAATTACGGGTTGGGCACAAGTGAATGGTCGGAATAGCATATCCTGGACTAAGAAATTTGAACTGGATGTTTGGTATGTGGATCATATCTCTTTCTGGCTGGATATAAAAATCATCTTCCTTACAATCAAAAAAGTATTTATTCGTGAAGGAATAAATATGGAAGGAAGTGCAACAACAGAACCATTTAATGGACATAATTAAATGTATATCCATCAGATCATAAACAGTGTATTTACTTCAAATACGTATATTCTTACAAGCGAGGGGGAAGTCGGCTTTTTTAATAGACATCGGTGATGTTCAGCCTGTAAAGGAGTTGCTGGATAACGATGGGAAAGTTGTGAAAGCAGTATTCCTGACTCATACTCACTATGATCATATTTATGGGATCAGGGAACTGATAAAAGCATATCCGGATTGCATCATTTATACTTCCTCTTTTGGAAAGGAAGCTCTAGGTTCCGACAAGTTAAATTTCTCACGTTATCATAATGATCCCATTGTATGGACTGAAAATAATATCAGCATACTGGGAGAGGGTGATAAAATAGAAATTACTATTGGAAATATTTTGGAAGTACTGGAGACACCTGGGCATGATAAAAGTTGCTTAACTTATAAACTGGGTAATGATGTTTTTTCAGGCGATTCATATATTCCCGGTGTGAAAGTAATAGCTTCATTTCCGAACAGCCATAAAACGGATGCCGTAAAATCAAAAGAGCGTATTGTCCGCTTGGCGGATGGACGTAACTTGTACCCCGGACATGGAGATGCTTATATCCATTATAACGGTTGTATTGAACAGGGAGGCAACGGTTGAAGATACGCTTCGATCTGTTCTGGCTCAAACTTATCCTCACATAGAGTGCATTGTTGTTGACGGAGGTTCCGTAGATAATACCGTTTCTGCAATAGAAAAGTATGTTCCTTTGTTTGAAGGACGACTGAAATATATCAGTGAAGCAGATTCCGGTGTTTACGAAGCCATGAACAAAGGATTGCGGATGGCTACGGGAGATGTTGTCGGTTATCTGAATTCTGACGATGTTTTTAAAGATCGGCATGTAATAGAAACAATAGCCCAAACTTTTGAACAGCCGGAGATTGATGCTGTATTTGGGAATGTGTTGTATAGAAGAAGGAATGGTGAACGATTGCTTCGTAGATATTCGGGTAGTCATTTTAACCCCGGGATGTTGCCCTATGGCATAATGCCTCCCCATCCTTCTTCTTATGCAAGAAAATCGTGTTATATAAAGTCCGGAGGATTTAATACGAGTTTCCGGATTGCCGGTGACTATGAATTGTTTTTGCGTTTTTTCCTGAAAGAAAGGATTTGCTACAGGTATCTTGATCTTGACGTAGTAGTGATGCGCCTCGGTGGGATTAGCAATAGGAGTTTTTATAGTGTATTATGTGGGAATAGCATTGAACTTATGAAGGCATGCAGAATTAACGGTATATATACGAATTGGCTTATGCTTTTTTCCCGCTTTTTTATGAAAGTGGGAGGAGTTATCCGATGGTTGATAGTGCCTCATTATATTTGGCGGAAATAGCCATCCCTCTTTTTCGATTTATAGTTTTATAATCACATAATTTTATGGACAAGAGAATTTATCTTTGCCTTGCTCACATGAGCGGCAAGGAGCAGGCTTTTATAAAGGAAGCTTTCGATACTAACTGGGTTGTTCCTTTGGGTCCCAACGTGAATGCTTTCGAAGATGAACTGAAACATTTTGTAGGACAGGATAAGGAAGTTGTAGCTTTATCTGCGGGTACGGCAGCCATCCATCTGGGATTAATCCAACTTGGTGTAGGAGCCGGTGATGAGGTTATCTGCCAGTCGTTTACGTTCTGTGCGTCGGCCAATCCTGTAGCTTACCAGGGAGCTAAACCTGTGTTTGTCGACAGTGAGGAGGATACCTGGAATATGGACCCTGTTTTGCTGGAAGAAGCCATCAAAGACAGAATCGCAAAGACGGGTAAGAAGCCGAAAGCTATTCTTCCAGTTCATCTTTACGGTATGCCTGCCAGGATTGATGAGATTTGCGCGATAGCCGCTAAATATGATATTCCAGTGCTGGAGGATGCTGCAGAGGCTTTGGGTTCTGAGTTTAAGGGACAGAAATGCGGTACTTTCGGTACCTTTGGCGTGTTGTCTTTTAATGGTAATAAGATGATCACTACTTCGGGTGGCGGGGCTTTGATCGTTCCTGATGAAAGCACCAAGAAGCAGACGATGTTTTATGCTACGCAGGCTCGTGAACCTTTCCCTCATTACCAGCATGAAAAGATCGGTTACAATTATCGTATGAGTAATATTTGTGCGGGTATCGGTCGTGGTCAGATGACCGTATTGGATGAGCATATTGCGCATCACCGCCATGTACATGCTCTTTACGAGAATGCTTTTGAAGGTGTGGATGGTATAACGTTGAAATCTAATCCTGATGGTCGTTTCAACGCTAATTATTGGCTGTCTACTATTCTGATAGATCCAGTGAAGACCGGTACTAATTATGATGAGGTTCGGCGTAAACTGGATGAGCGGGGAATTGAGACCCGTCCCTTGTGGAAACCTATGCATTTGCAGCCTGTCTATGCAACTAATCCTTGTTATGTGAATGGTGTTTCTGAACGTTTGTTTAATATGGGTTTATGTATTCCTGCCGGTCCTTGGGTGACGGATGAAGATGTGGCTTATATTGTAGAGCAAATAAAGGCATGTTGTAAAGGGTGATAGTTGTTATTTAGAGGTAATGACTATTTAAAAATAACTTTGATAGAATGTAAAGAGCTATTTCTGAATTTCAGGAGTAGCTCTTTTTTTGTTTGGTAGAATAGGGATGATTTTGATTAATAAGCATTATCTTTGCCATCCCTTTAATAATTCATAGTATTAAAAAATGGCAGAACAGAGAAAAGCTCCCCGAAGCAATAGTAAGGCAAAAATACAGCCCGTAAATGACTACGGACGTATCCAGCCGCAAGCGCCGGAACTGGAAGAGGCTGTATTGGGAGCATTGATGATAGAGAAAGACGCTTATTCGTTAGTAAGTGAAATTCTTCGTCCGGAGTCTTTTTATGAGCACCGGCACCAGTTGATTTATTCCGCTATCACCGACTTGGCTGTGAATCAGAAACCGGTGGATATCCTTACGGTAAAGGAGCAACTTGCTAAACGCGGTGATTTGGAGGAAGTGGGTGGTCCGTTTTATATTACTCAGTTAAGTAGTAAGGTTGCCTCTTCGGCGCATATTGAATATCACGCCCGCATCATCGCACAGAAGGCATTGGCTCGTGAATTGATTACATTTACCAGCAATGTTCAGAGTAAAGCTTTCGATGAAACTCTGGACGTAGATGATTTGATGCAGGAAGCTGAAGGAAGATTGTTTGAGATCTCCCAGCAGAACATGAAGAAGGATTATACACAGATTAATCCTGTTATTGCCGAAGCGTATCAGTTAATTCAGATTGCAGCTGCCCGTACGGACGGTTTAAGTGGTTTGGAGAGCGGTTTTACCAAACTTGACAAAATGACTTCCGGTTGGCAGAGATCCGACCTTATTATCATTGCTGCCCGTCCGGCCATGGGAAAGACGGCATTCGTACTTTCTATGGCAAAGAATATTGCGGTGAATTATCGTAATCCGGTAGCTGTGTTCTCTCTTGAAATGAGTAACGTACAGTTGGTGAACCGTTTGATCTCCAATGTGTGCGAAATTCCGAGTGAGAAAATTAAGAGCGGACAACTGGCGGATTATGAATGGCAACAGCTGGATTATAAGTTGCGTGATCTTTTGGATGCTCCGCTGTATGTAGATGATACACCTTCATTGTCAGTGTTTGAACTTCGTACAAAAGCTCGACGCCTGGTACGCGAACATGGAGTAAGGATTATTATTATCGACTACCTTCAGTTGATGAATGCGAGCGGAATGTCATTTGGTAGCCGCCAGGAAGAGGTAAGTACGATTTCACGTTCGTTGAAGGGATTGGCGAAAGAACTGAATATTCCGATTATTGCCTTGTCACAGTTGAATCGTGGTGTGGAAAGTCGTGAAGGTGAAGAAGGTAAACGTCCGCAGTTAAGTGACTTGCGTGAGTCGGGAGCCATTGAGCAGGATGCCGATATGGTGTGTTTTATTCACCGTCCTGAATATTATAAGATTTATACCTCACAAGATGGAACCGATTTACGTGGTATGGCAGAAATTATTATTGCTAAGCATCGTAACGGTGCGGTAGGTGATGTTCGTTTGCGTTTTATCGGTCAGTACACCCGTTTCCAGAATCCGGAAGATGATATGGTGATTCCGCATCCGGCAGAAGGTGGTGGAGCAACCTTTGGTTCTAAAATGAATGCAGTAAGTGATGGCAGTGTGCCGCCTCCGACTGAGTTTGCCCCTCAAACAGACAATCCGTTTGGTGGGGTGGGATCAGATGGACCGTTGCCATTTTAAATTAATGGTAAAATTACATAAGCATTTTAATATTGCAGCCGGAATTACTTTTTATCATGTAGTTTCGGCTGTTTTCATTATTTTCTTGATGGATAATTCCCTGTCATCCAAAAAAACTTTGTAATTTTGCGGGTCACTTTTGGAAACAATAAAAAATTAATGATATGAATATCTCTTATAATTGGTTGAAGGAGTATGTCGATTTCGATTTGACACCGGAAGAAGTTGCCGCTGCATTAACTTCTATTGGCTTGGAAACGGGAAGTGTAGAAGAAGTGCAAACGATTAAAGGAGGACTGGAAGGTCTCGTAATCGGTGAAGTGTTGACATGCATTCCTCATCCGAATTCAGACCACATGCACGTGACTACTGTGAATCTGGGACAGGGAGAACCTGTGCAGATCGTGTGCGGTGCACCGAATGTGGCTGCCGGTCAGAAAGTGGTAGTTGCCACTTTGGGTGCAAAACTCTATGACGGAGATGAATGTTTTACGATTAAAAAATCAAAACTCCGTGGTGTTGAGTCCAATGGGATGATTTGCGCTGAAGATGAAATCGGTATTGGTACAGATCATGCAGGTATCATCGTGCTGCCGGCTGATGCAGTTCCGGGAACTCTTGCCAAAGATTATTATAATATCAAGAGCGACTATGTGCTGGAAGTGGATATCACTCCGAATCGTGCCGATGCTTGTTCTCACTATGGGGTAGCCCGTGACTTGTATGCTTATCTGGTACAAAATAACAAACCGACTTCTCTGAAGAAACCGTCTGTAGATGCTTTTGCCGTTGAAAATCATGATCTGGATATCAATGTTACAGTTGAAAACAGTGAAGCTTGCCCTCGCTATGCCGGTGTAACAGTGAAGGGCGTAACAGTAAAAGAAAGTCCGGAATGGTTGCAGAATAAACTCCGTATCATCGGACTGCGCCCTATCAATAATGTAGTGGATATCACAAATTACATTGTTCATGCATTCGGCCAACCATTGCACTGCTTTGATGCAGATAAAATTAAAGGTGGCGAAGTAGTGGTGAGGACAATGCCGGAAGGTACTCCGTTTGTCACGTTGGATGGCGTGGAACGTAAATTATCTGATCGTGACCTGATGATTTGTGACACGGAAAAACCGATGTGTATTGCCGGTGTATTCGGTGGTCTGGATTCCGGTTCTACGGAAACTACCAAAGATGTCTTCATTGAAAGCGCTTATTTCCATCCGACATGGGTTCGTAAGACAGCTCGTCGTCATGGACTGAATACAGATGCTTCTTTCCGCTTTGAAAGAGGTATTGACCCCAATATCACTATTTACTGTTTGAAATTGGCTGCCATAATGGTGAAAGAACTGGCTGGCGGTACTGTTTCTTCTGAAGTAAAGGATATTTGTGCTGCTCCTGCTCAGGATTTCATCGTAGAGTTATCTTATGAGAAGGTGCACTCGTTGGTAGGTAAAGTGATTCCGGTGGAGACAATCAAGAGCATTGTTACCAGTCTGGAGATGAAAATAACCAATGAGACGGCAGAAGGATTGACTTTGGCGGTTCCCCCTTATCGTGTAGACGTGCAACGCGATTGTGATGTTATTGAAGATATCCTCCGTATTTATGGATATAATAATGTAGAAATACCGTCTACGCTGAAGTCTAGCTTGACTACGAAGGGCGAACATGATAAGTCTAACAAATTGCAGAACCTGGTAGCTGAACAGTTGGTAGGTTGTGGTTTCAATGAGATTCTGAATAACTCTCTGACACGTGCCGGCTATTATGAAGGTATGGAAACTTATCCTTCTAAAAACCTGGTAATGCTACTGAATCCGTTGAGTACAGACCTGAATGCCATGCGTCAGACTTTGTTGTTCGGTGGATTGGAAAGTATCTCTCACAATGCTAACCGTAAGAATGCCGACTTGAAATTCTTCGAATTCGGAAATTGCTATTATTTCAATGAAGAAAAGAAGAACCCCGAAAAGTCATTGGCAGCTTATACTGAGAATTATCATCTCGGGTTGTGGGTAACGGGTAAAAAAGTATCCAATTCATGGGCGCATGCTGATGAAGAAAGTTCTGTATATGAGTTGAAGGCTTACGTAGAGAACATTTTCCTGCGTTTAGGGTTGAATATGAGAAATCTGGTTGTAGGTAACCTGACGGATGATATTTATGCTGCTGCCTTGTCTGTACAGACTAAGGGCGGAAAGCGTCTTGCTACATTCGGCATCGTAACGAAGAAGATTCTGAAAGCTTTCGACATTGACAATGAAGTATATTACGCTGACCTGAATTGAAAGAGCTGATGAAAGCCATCCGTTCTGTAAAGATCAGCTATGCGGAAATTTCTAAATTCCCGGCTGTGAAGCGTGACCTTGCCTTGTTGGTTGACAAGAAGGTGCAGTTTGCCGAAATAGAGAAGATTGCTTATGAGACAGAGAAGAAATTGCTGAAAGATGTATCTCTCTTCGATGTTTACGAAGGTAAGAATCTGGAAGCCGGTAAAAAATCGTATGCAGTAAGCTTCTTGTTGCAGGATGAAAACCAGACACTGAACGATAAGATGATCGATAAGATCATGTCTAAACTCGTGAAGAATCTGGAAGATAAGTTGGATGCCAAACTTCGCTAATTGATAGTTAAACAATTAATAATTAAACATTAAAAAATATAATTCCAATGGGAAGAGCATTTGAATATAGAAAAGCTGCCAAATTGAAAAGATGGGGTCACATGGCAAAGACCTTTACAAGACTGGGTAAACAAATTGCTATTGCGGTAAAGGCTGGTGGCCCGGAACCGGAAAATAATCCGACTTTGCGTTCGGTTATCGCTACTTGTAAGCGTGAGAATATGCCGAAGGATAACATTGACCGTGCTATCAAGAATGCAATGGGTAAGGACCAGAGCGATTACAAAGGAATGACTTATGAAGGATACGGTCCTCACGGTATTGCTGTATTCGTAGATACGTTGACTGACAATACTACCCGTACAGTTGCCGATGTACGTTCCGTATTCAATAAGTTTGGCGGAAACTTGGGTACTATGGGATCATTAGCTTTCCTGTTCGACCATAAGTGTATGTTTACTTTCAAGAAGAAAGACGGCATAGATATGGAAGAACTCATTCTTGACCTGATTGACTACGATGTAGATGATGAGTTCGAAGAGGATGAAGAAGAAGGAACAATCACTATCTATGGCGATCCGAAGAGCTATGCAGCTATCCAGAAACATCTGGAAGAATGTGGTTTTGAGGATGTCGGTGGTGAATTTACTTATATCCCAAACGATCTGAAAGAGGTAACTCCGGAACAACGCGAAACTTTGGACAAGATGATAGAACGTCTTGAAGAGTTTGATGATGTGCAAACTGTTTATACCAACATGAAGCCGGAGGGTAGTGAAGAGTAATGAAGTATACTTATAAGACTCAAGGTACATGTAGTTCTCACATTGAATTGGAAATAGAAAATAATATAATAACGGATATTGCGTTTTGGGGAGGTTGTAACGGAAATTTGCAAGGTCTTTCCGTCTGGTGAAAGGAATGTCGGTAAATGATGTGATTTCCGTCTGGAAGGAGTACGTTGCGGAAGGCGTTCGACTTCTTGTCCGGATCAGTTGTGCCGGGCGCTACATGAAATGGGATTCTAACTAAATCCCTGTACTTTAAAAATATAGGTTGGCCCTCGGTGTTGTACAATGCCGAGGGCTTCTTTTTTGAACTGAAAGTGTGGCTCGCTTGTTATTATTTCGTAATTTTACGCCATTTAAAGAACGAACGATGAAAAATATTCTGAAAGACTTGAAACGCAGAGACCACAAGCGTTATTTGGGTGGTCTGGACGTTTTTAAATATATTGGTCCCGGGTTGCTTGTTACAGTTGGTTTTATTGATCCGGGAAACTGGGCTTCCAACTTTGCGGCGGGTTCCGAATTTGGGTATTCCCTGCTTTGGGTGGTAACTTTGTCAACGATCATGTTGATTGTATTGCAGCATAATGTGGCTCACTTGGGCATTGTTACAGGTTTGTGTTTATCTGAAGCAGCCACAAAATATACGCCAAAGTGGGTCTCACGTCCTATTTTGGGCACTGCGGTGTTGGCATCCATATCGACTTCCCTTGCCGAAATATTGGGAGGTGCAATTGCCTTGGAAATGCTTTTTGATATCCCTATTATATGGGGAGCTGTATTGACAACCGTCTTTGTCGTCATCATGCTTTTTACGAATTCGTATAAGAAGATAGAGCGTTCCATCATTGCCTTTGTTTCCGTTATCGGATTATCCTTTATTTATGAGTTGTTCCTGGTGAAGATTGACTGGCCGATGGCTGTGGAAGGATGGGTGACACCTGCTTTCCCGAAAGGGAGCATGCTGATTATTATGAGCGTGTTGGGAGCAGTGGTGATGCCGCATAACTTATTCCTGCATTCGGAGGTGATTCAGAGCCATGAATATAATAAGCAAGATGATAGTTCTATTCGTAAGGTTTTGAAGTATGAGTTGTTTGATACGCTCTTCTCTATGATTGTGGGATGGGCTATCAATAGTGCTATGATATTGCTGGCTGCTGCTACTTTCTTTAAGAGTGGTATTCAGGTTGAAGAGCTGCAACAGGCGAAGTCTTTGCTGGAGCCTTTGCTTGGAAACAGTGCCGCGGTTGTCTTTGCTCTGGCTTTGCTGATGGCGGGTATTTCATCTACCATTACAAGTGGCATGGCGGCGGGTTCTATCTTTGCCGGTATCTTCGGAGAATCCTATCACATCAAGGATAGTCACTCGCAGGTGGGTGTGATCCTTTCATTGGGTATCGCCTTGTTGCTGATATTCTTCATCGGCGATCCTTTTAAAGGACTGTTGATTTCGCAAATGGTGCTGAGTATACAGTTGCCTTTTACCGTTTTCCTGCAAGTCGGGTTGACATCTTCGCGTAAGGTAATGGGGCAGTATGTCAACAGTAAATGGAGCAGTTTCGTACTTTACGCTATTGCGGGTATCGTAACCGTCTTAAATATTATGTTATTAATATCTGAATTATCATGAAACAGGAACGTTTGAACAGCCGCTTTTTGAAAGTACTGCCCATGAGTGCAGAAGAATCTGGGAATGGAGGTCGCAATCTGAGCATTGCCTACTCCTTTACTGAAAACCCTTTTGGGGAAATACTGATGGCTTCTACCTCTAAGGGAATCTGTTATCTGGCTTTTGTTACTGAAAGCCGGGATGCTGTATTGGATGAATTGAAGCATATCTTTCCGCATGCTGCCTACAGAGAGCACAGAGATGAACTTCAGCAAAAGACGGTTAATGCTGTCCTGTCTATAGATAAAGAGAATATTGATGTGTTGCCATTACATCTGAAAGGAACAGAATTTCAGCTGAGTGTATGGAAAGAGCTGCTGAATATTCCCTTGGGTGGTATTACCTCATACGGAAAAATAGCACAGAAATTGCAAAAGCCGAATGCCTGTCGTGCTGTTGGTTCCGCTGTGGGCGATAATCCTGTATCGGTACTTATACCCTGTCACCGGGTGTTGCGTACGGATGGTGGATTAGGAGGTTATCATTGGGGGCTGGAACGCAAAGTGAAACTTCTGGAATGGGAGAAAATTCTTAATAAATAAGATAAAAATAAACGATCATATGAAAATTATTACATATAATGTAAACGGGCTGCGTGCAGCTGTTAGTAAAGGTTTGCCGGAATGGCTGGAACAGGAACAAGCTGATGTGGTGTGCATTCAAGAAACTAAATTGCAGCCGGATCAATATCCGGAAGAAGCATTGAGTACATTGGGGTATAAGCATTATCTCTATTCTGCGCAGAAGAAGGGGTATAGCGGGGTAGCCATCTTGACTAAAAAAGAGCCGGACCATGTGGAATATGGCATGGGAATAGAAGAATATGATAATGAAGGCCGTTTTATCCGTGCCGATTTTGGCGATATATCTGTCGTAAGTGTTTATCATCCTTCAGGAACGAGTGGTGACGAACGCCAGGCATTTAAGATGGTGTGGTTGGAGAAGTTCCAGGAGTACGTGACGGAACTGCGAAAATCACGTCCGAAACTTATACTTTGTGGAGACTATAATATCTGCCATGAACCGATAGATATTCATGATCCTATTCGCAACGCTACTAATAGTGGTTTCTTGCCCGAAGAACGGGAATGGATGACGCGTTTTCTGAATGCCGGTTTTATCGATACTTTCCGTTTGTTGCATCCCGAACAGCAGGAATATACGTGGTGGAGTTATCGTTTCAACTCCCGCGCAAAGAATAAAGGATGGCGTATTGATTATTGTATGGTGACCGAACCTGTTCGCCCGTTACTGAAAGAGGCGCGTATTCTGAATGATGCTGTACATTCTGATCATTGTCCCATGTTGTTGGATATAGAAGGCTAAAAAAGGGATAGGGTAATGTTTGAAGAAAGAATAGAGAAAGCGGTAGAGTTTTTTAAGAGTGGTTATAATTGCTCCCAGTCTGTGGTGCTTGCTTTTGCCGACATGTATGGATTTACGCAAGAACAGGCGGCGCGTATGGCAGCTTCCTTCGGTGGAGGTATCGGTCGTATGCGTCAGACTTGTGGCGCTGCATGCGGTATGTTTCTGCTTGCCGGACTGGAAACCGGAGCGACTGATCCCAAAGATCGTGAAGGAAAAGGGGCCAATTATGCAGTAGTACAGGAATTGGCTGCCGAGTTTAAGAAACGGAACGGCTCTACAATTTGTGCTGAATTATTGGGGTTGAAGAAGCCGGAAGGAGTGTCTACTCCCGAAGAACGCACCGACCAATATTATGCTAAACGTCCGTGTGTCAGGATGGTGGAAGAAGCTGCCCGCATTTGGGCGGAATATCTTGAAAACAGACCGTCTATTTAATGTAAACAAACCATCAGTTTCGCTTGAATGAATCATTCTTTTTGGTCTGACCTGCTGAAAAAATGCTCTTTTTATGACATATAACATAAAAAAGCAGAGAATAATGTGTTATATAACATAAATATAACTATCTTTGCCGCTGAAATAAAATCTGAACCTCGCTAATGAGAGAATTTGGATTAAAGCATGTATAACTAAAAACAAAAGGAAAATGTTAAAAGAAAAAGCTGGTGAAACTGCAGGAAAAATTTGGAGTGCTCTGAATGAGACTGAAGGTTTAACTGCTAAACAAATCAAGAAAGCAACTAAGTTGGTAGACAAAGATTTGTTCTTGGGCCTTGGCTGGTTGCTGAGAGAAGACAAGATCTCTACTCAGGAAGTAGAAGGCGAACTGTTTGTTAAGTTGGTTTAAGAGAGAGATTGACATTTATCTTATAAAAAGAAGCGTTGATACATTTATATGTTATCAACGCTTCTTTTTATGTTCCAGTCCATTGACAAGGGATGTTTAGGGAGCCAGTCTTTCCTGTTTCCAGCTACCATCTTCTTGAAGTATATACTGAATGCGGTCGTGCAGGCGGCTTTCCCGCCCCTGCCAGAATTCGAAGCGGGTAGGAGTTACGGCAAAACCACCCCAGTTGTCGGGACGTCTGATTTCATGTCCCGCCAGCTTGAAGACCTCTTTTACGAAAGCCCGCATAATCTCCATACGACTACTTATCACCCGGCTTTGCGGAGAAATCCTTGCACCTATCTTGCTTTTATAGGGTCTGCTGGAAAAGTAAGTATCCGACACTTGGTTGAGGCATTTTTCGGCTTTACCTTCAATGTGTACCTGTCTTTCCAATTTGTGCCATACAAAAGAGAGTGAAATATATGGGTTATCAGCCAATTGTTTTCCTTTTCGGCTTTCATAATTAGTAAAGAATATAAATTTGTTGTTTTCCACTCCTTTCAGCAAGACGGTGCGTGTAGAAGGATGTCCCTCGGCCGAGACAGTTGCTACTATCATGGCGGTGGGCTCGTCCGCATTGTGGGCAATAGCATCATTCAACCATTCTTCGAATTGCTCAAAAGGATTGTCATTGATGGTGCATTGTGTCAATTTGCCTCTGGTATACTCTTTTCTGATCTCAGATATTTTAGTTTCCATATTTTCTACTTTGTTGTTGTATTTGGAGGATGCAAGAGTGATCCTTATTATTTCTGTGTCGGATAAAGCGGGTTACCGGATTCATCTACTTCGGTCCAGTCTTTGATACTGACATTGGGGAACGATACGGAATTTCCGTCTATAATGGCACTGAAGACGTACGAAAATCCTCCTGCCAGTTTGCCCGGAATGGGAATGCCTACGGTATAGGTACGTGGAGTCGTTTCTCCGTCTGCCAATATCTGTAGCGTCAAAGACATAGGATTGGTAGCTTTTGTCGGTAGAACGATGGCCTGCGTGAGAAAACCGTTTTTCCCCATAGTGAGTGGAGCAGTATCATAGGTGTAGGTGGATTCAATAATTCCAGTCTGTATATCGAGAGTGGCACCCGGAGTGGGAGGAAGTATACTTGCTGAAATCAGACTGTCCAGTTTTATACCGTCGCCGGCTGATAAGTCTACTACAACCTGGGTGGCTACATGCTGGAATACAATGGGCATGTGGATTTGTGAAGTTGTGACGTCTTGATCCAGATTTTCCCACCATAGATAGTCAATGCCATTCTTTAACGGAGCGGATATTCCATCTATCAGGTCTGGAGGATAAACGGAGGAGTTTTCAGAAAACGCATACATATTATATGATCCGTTACTCAAATACATTTTGTAGCCTTTCAATCCGGTCAATACACCTGCGGAAGCGGTTGAATACAAACCTTCGGCAAAAGGGTTATCGAAATTCCTGTCTGTAGTTTCAAAGGCATAAATCTGACTTACCAGACCTTTAGGCATGGGCGACATAGATCTGGTTACTTTACGACTTTCGAGTGAAGCGGAAAAGGTGATGAGTGCATCTTCTTTCTCCGAAGGCTGACTGTTGTCGGATTCATTGTTTTCGGGCGATGAGCCATAAATGATTATCTCATTCTTGGAGCATCCGGCCAATAATAGGAGGGAACACGCAAAAATAATAAATTTTTTCATTTCAGTTATGCAGTTTAGGTTATTATGCATACATAACAGTGGGATGATAGAATAGTTTTAGGATATATAGACATTTACGACCTCGGATATTGAATAAATCACTTTCAAAACCTCATATTTTTCATTATCTTTGCGCCCGCAAAAGGAGGCGAGCCCGTTGCGAGATATTACCATTTTGTTTTGCGACTGTACTACGAGTTATTCAGCCTCATTTTGTAATATACTTATTTATAGATAGATAATTGTAGAAAATGAAGAATATACGTAACTTTTGCATTATTGCCCACATTGATCATGGTAAATCAACTTTAGCTGACCGTCTGCTTGAATTTACCAACACCATACAGGTGACCGGAGGACAGATGTTGGATGATATGGATTTGGAAAAGGAGAGAGGTATCACCATTAAGAGCCATGCTATTCAGATGGAGTATACGTACAAAGGCGAAAAGTATGTTCTGAATCTGATTGATACTCCGGGACACGTAGACTTTTCGTATGAGGTTTCCCGTTCTATTGCTGCTTGTGAAGGTGCATTACTGATTGTAGATGCTTCGCAAGGTGTACAGGCGCAAACGATCTCCAATCTTTATATGGCAATTGAGCATGATCTGGAAATTATTCCGGTCATCAATAAATGTGATATGGCGAGTGCCATGCCCGAAGAGGTGGAGGATGAAATCGTAGAGTTGCTTGGTTGCAAACGTAGTGAAATCATCCGTGCTTCCGGTAAGACTGGTATGGGCGTAGAAGAGATTCTGACTGCGGTTATTGAGCGTATTCCCCATCCTGAAGGGGACGAGGAAGCACCGTTGCAGGCTTTGATCTTCGACTCCGTATTCAATTCTTTCCGTGGTATCATCGCTTACTTCAAGATTGTGAACGGGGTGATCCGTAAGGGAGATAAGGTGAAATTCTTCAATACCGGTAAAGAATATGATGCCGATGAAGTCGGTGTACTTAAGATGGAGATGGTGGCGCGTCAGGAACTGCGTACGGGTGATGTGGGATACATTATTTCCGGTATCAAAACTTCTAAAGAGGTAAAAGTGGGAGATACGATTACTCACATTACCGCCCGTGTAAAGAAGCCATCGCAGGTTTCGAGGAAGTGAAGCCGATGGTTTTTGCCGGGGTATACCCCATTGAAGCGGAAGACTTTGAAGACTTGCGTTCCTCTTTGGAAAAGCTGCAATTGAACGATGCATCACTGACCTTCCAGCCTGAATCCTCGTTGGCGCTGGGCTTTGGATTCCGTTGCGGATTCCTGGGACTCTTACACATGGAGATTGTGCAGGAACGCCTTGATCGTGAATTCGACATGAACGTGATAACTACTGTGCCGAACGTTTCTTATAATATTTACGACAAACAAGGTCATATGACAGAGGTGCATAACCCCGGAAGTATGCCCGATCCTACTTTGATAGACCGCATTGAAGAGCCTTATATTCGTGCTTCCGTTATCACAACTACCGATTATATCGGTCCCATCATGACTTTGTGTTTGGGCAAACGCGGTGAACTGGTGAAACAGGAATATATTTCGGGTAATCGTGTGGAAATCTATTATGATATGCCTTTGGGAGAAATCGTTATCGACTTTTATGATAAACTGAAAAGTATCTCGAAAGGATATGCCTCTTTTGATTATCACGCCAGTGGTTTCCGTCCATCCAAGTTAATAAAACTGGATATTTTGCTGAACGGCGAACCGGTGGACGCTCTTTCAACACTGACACATTTCGACAATGCGTATGATTTGGGACACCGTATGTGCGAGAAGCTGAAAGACCTGATTCCAAGACAGCAGTTTGATATTGCTATCCAAGCGGCTATCGGAGCTAAAATCATTTCTCGTGAGACGATTAAGGCGGTGCGCAAAGACGTTACGGCAAAGTGTTACGGTGGTGACGTCAGTCGTAAGAGAAAGTTGCTGGAGAAGCAGAAAAGAGGAAAGAAACGTATGAAGCAGATTGGTAATGTTGAAGTGCCGCAGAAAGCGTTCCTTGCGGTGTTGAAATTAGATTAATATAAAAAAGCATAAAAGCTGATTCATATTAGTCCGGGGATTGTTCTCTTTCTGTAGGACTGTCTTGACAATCCCCTTTGTTTTGAAAATTCTAACTAATAATAAATGAGAAAAGTTCTATCGTTTTCGGCCTTCCTGGTGGTAGGTCTCTTTATAGCGCAATATCTGCCTGCATGGTCAGGAAGTGATTATGGTATGGTGAAAACTGTATCTAATGTGTTACTATATATTTGTCTGGGATTCATTATGATCAATGTGGGACGTGAGTTTGAGGTGGACAAGTCCCGATGGCAAACGTACGCAAAAGATTATTTCGTTGCTATGGCTACGGCCGCCATGCCTTGGTTTCTGATTGCTATTTACTATATTTTTGTTTTACTTCCGCCGGAATACTGGAATAGTTGGGAGGCATGGAAAGAAAACTTGTTACTGAGTCGTTTTGCGGCTCCTACTTCCGCAGGTATATTATTCACTATGTTGGCTGCTATCGGACTAAAGTCCAGCTGGATCTACAAGAAGATTCAGGTGCTGGCCATCTTTGATGATTTGGATACCATCCTCTTGATGATTCCTTTGCAAATAATGATGATCGGACCTCGCTGGCAGTTGCTGGTAATTATCCTTATCGTCTTTCTGTTGCTTTCCTTCGGTTGGAAAAAACTGAGTAAATACAATATGCGGCAGGATTGGAAAGCCATTCTGTTTTATTCCGTTCTGGTGTTTGCCGCCACTCAATCGCTTTATCTTATTACAAAGAACTTATATGGAGAAGATGCCAGCATTCATATTGAGGTGTTGCTTCCGGCATTCGTTCTGGGTATGGTCATGAAACATAAGGATATTGATACGGCTTGGGAACGTAAAGCTTCAACCGGAATTTCATTTATCTTCATGTTCCTGGTTGGTATGAGTATGCCTCCGCTTCAGGGAATCAGTCTCCCTGGTGATACGGGGCTGGCCTCTATAACCGGTTCTCAGGAGATGATGCCTTGGGCATTGATTATTGTACATGTGGTAATTGTATCGTTACTTTCCAATGTAGGTAAGTTATTTCCAGTATTCTTCTACCGCGACCGTAAATTGAGCGAACGTCTGGCACTTTCCATTGGTATGTTTACCCGTGGTGAGGTAGGGGCAGGAGTTATTTTCATTGCGTTGGGTTACAACTTGGGTGGTCCGGCATTAGTAATTTCTGTGCTTACTATTGTGTTAAATTTAATATTAACAGGTGTATTTGTACTTTGGGTTAAAAAGTTAGCGTTAATGAGCTATCAGGAATAGCTCGTTAACGGTGTCGGGATATCCCTTTGGAAATCTAATACTTAAATCGAACATATGATTATTCTACGTACTGTGAAAAACTTTTCGGCACTGAATGTGGCGGCGAGTATTTTATTATTCCTGACTGCTATTCTGGCAGCTATTGTTGCCAATTCTTCATTGGCTCCTGTGTATCAGAGTTTCCTGTCGCAGGAGTTGCATTTGCGTATAGGTGATTTTAACTTGCTTTCGCATGGCGGTCATAATCTGACCATGATTGAGTTTATCAATGACTGTCTGATGACGATTTTCTTTTTAGCTGTGGGATTAGAGATAAAACGCGAGTTACTGGTAGGAGAGTTATCCTCTTTCAGGAAAGCTATTCTGCCGTTCATTGCAGCATGTGGAGGAATGATATTTCCGGTTCTGGTTTATTATTTTCTGGTAACTCCCGGTACTCCTGAAACACAAGGCATGGCTATTCCTATGGCTACGGACATTGCCTTCTCATTGGGAGTGCTTAGTCTGCTGGGCAAGCGCGTACCGTTGAGTCTGAAGATTTTCCTGACTGCTTTTGCTGTGGTAGATGATATTGGTGGTATTTTGGTGATTGCCATTTTTTATAGCTCCGAGGTTGCTTACGGTTATTTGATTGTAGCTGCCATACTTTATACGTTCTTATATTATATGGGAAAGTTTGGTATGACACAGAAGATCTTCTTTCTTTTCTTTGGCATTATTATCTGGTATTTATTCCTGCAATCTGGCATCCACAGCACAATATCCGGTGTGATACTTGCATTTGTGATCCCCGCCCGTCCACGGCTGGATGCGGGTAAATATATCCGGCGTATCCGGGCTATTGTCAGCTCTTTCCCGGTGGTACAATCTGATAACATTGTATTGACAAACGAACAGATTGCTACATTAAAGCAAGTGGAGCGGGCTTCGGATCGTGTGATAAGTCCTTTACAATCTTTGGAGGATAACTTGCATGGAGCTGTGAATTTTGTCATTCTTCCTTTATTTGCTTTTGCCAATGCAGGAGTTGTTTTTAGCGGTGGCGGAGAAGTTATAGGAAATGTAGGTCTTGCTGTTGGCTTAGGTCTTCTTTGGGGGAAGTTTTTGGGAATTTATCTTTTCACCTGGCTGACTATTAAAAGCGGGCTTGCCCGTATGCCCGAAGGTATGAACTGGAAAAATATTGCAGGCGTGTCATTGCTGGGTGGCGTTGGATTTACGGTGTCATTGTTCATAGCCAATCTTTCTTTCTCTGATGCTTATCCGGAACTGCTGAATCAAGCTAAATTCGGTGTGTTGTGTGGTACTATTATTGCCGGAATACTGGGATATGTAGTACTGAACCAGGTATTGCCAAAGAAAAAGAAAGTATAAATAAGAGTACGAAACCTATCTTCGTATTGCAAAAGAAGTTTCATTGCTTGAAACCATTAGTTCCAAGCGATGGAACTCTCAGTTTCAAGGCATGAAACTTTCAGTTCCAAACGGTGAAACTGTTGGTTTCAAATGATGAAACATCTTGTTTCTTATAATGAACTTACATTCAGGACTGAATGTATTTGATTTCTCTTCTGCTGCAAACAATCCTTGCCCTTATACTTCTTCTCTTTTTCTATATATAATAAGGTGTATTTACTATCTACTAATAATATTAGTTAAACTACTTGTTTTGTTAGTTGAATAACTAATAGCATTAGTTGTTTGTTTAAAACTAATTCCTATCTTTGCGTTGTTCACCCAAATAAACCTGAAAATATTATGAAACGATTAACTGTTAAAGAAGAGGAAATCATGCAAATGTTCTGGGAACATGGTCCGATGTTTGTTCGTGAATTGCTGGCTTTTTATGAAGAGCCGAAACCTCATTATAATACCGTATCTACCTTAGTTAGAGGATTAGAGGAAAAAGGCTTTGTGAAATACAAGGCCTATGGTAACACGTATCAGTACTATGCGGCTGTTTCCGATAAAGAATATAAGCGTTCTGCACTGAATGACGTAGTAGCCCAATACTATAATAACTCTTATACCAATGTTGTATCTACATTTATTGAAGAAGAGGGTATGTCGGTAGACGAGTTAAAAGCGTTGATAGCAGAGATCGAAAGTAAAAAGTCTAACAGATAGAAATAGAGTTATACCCGGCAAATAAATAGATCATGGGAACTATATTGTTTTATATATTTGAGTCTACCTTATGCCTGACAATCCTGTACTTTCTGTTCAGATTGTTTTTCAGGAAAGATACGCTGTTCCGTACGAACCGTTTTTTGTTGCTGGCAGGAACGATGGCATGTACGTTACTTCCATTGCTGCAAATAGATGTTCCTCAATATACAACCTTGCAGTTGCCAATAACTACTGTAAGACATTTATTGACTGAGAAGGAAATAGATGTTCAAAGAGAAGGAGGAACGGGTGAAAAGCATTTGTCTGAAGAAGCAAGTCTTTTGATGGCAGAGAAAGGGGAGGGTATAGAGGGAGATCGTGTGAATGTGATTCATACTATTCCTGTGATCTGGCTGTTGGGCGGTTGTTATTTTATCGGGGCTTTGATAGTGCTTGCTTTCCTCTTGCTTTCTACCATCCGTATGCGCCGGCTTATCCGGAGCTATCCTGCCTGTAATTACGGGAAATACAAGCTGGTCATCTGTCCGGAGAAGATGGTCTCTTTCAGTTGGGGGCATACCATTGTCCTGTCACAGGAGGATTACGAACGGAACCCCGGAGAAATCCTGTTGCATGAGCAAATGCACCTGCAACATAGACATACACTGGATTTACTTTGGATGGAATGTATCGTTATATTCCATTGGTTCAATCCTGCCGCATGGCTCCTGATGCGTGAACTTCGTGAAGTGCATGAATATGAAGCCGATAATGGCGTTATTAATAATGGCATCGATGCAACAGAATATCAACTCTTGCTAGTGAAGAAGTCCGTGGGTGCAAGGCTCTACTCTATGGCTTGCGGGTTCAATCACAGCAAACTTAAAAATCGTATCACAATGATGTTAAAAAGAAGAACAAACAATTGGGCGCGTTTGAAGCTATTGCTTTTTGTGCCCGTAGCTGCCGGAACGCTTTATGCATTTGCGCGTCCGGAAGTTAAGAAGACAGTGGGGCAGGCGATAAACGCGTCTGCGAGTGTGAAACAAAATTCAGTTCAGGAGAGCGAGTTGCAACAGTTGGAGGCTTTCTTCACTCGTAAAGCGAACGATGCTATGGGCGGAAAGATGGAGTCTCAGACTGAGAAATCAACGGATCGTTTTTATAGTTTCTTTGTAAATATGAGAAATAAGATGATGCTGAATCAGGAATTGATTAAGGAATATGATGTGGAAACCTTATCAGCCCGTCTTAAGGATCTCTTGAGGAAAGAATATAGGAAAGTTGCAAATACGGATAAAAGGCAGGTTCCCGGTTTATTTGTGAGATATGACCGTGGTTCGTCATCCACCGCTATCACTTCTTACCTGCGCACCATAAAAGAGGCTTATCTACAAGTTCGTGGAGAAATTTCCGGAGAGTTAGGCGGAGTTTCCGAAGCTCGTTTAGATAGTTTGCTTCCTATATTCGTTTCTTTTGGAGAACCTAAGATTTACAGTTCTAAATATAAGACGGCTTCGGATATATTTTTACCCATAGAAGTATCTTTGTATCCGAAAGGAGGTACAAGCTCAGTGATAAAGAATCCTTCTCTTCAGGAATTGGAATTGAAGTTAAAGGATTACCAAACGGTTGCCAACAGCGATGGATTATCAGTGGGACTGAAGTTTGATAAAGATGTTACTATGGGAATCGTGGAAGATGTGAAAGAAGTTATTCGGACAACTTTATCCCATAAATAATGCTTTACTGAATAAAAATAGATACTAGGATTATAACGAAACAGCCGGCTTGTTGATTCATAAACAAGCCGGCTGTAAGTTTATAGATGTACGATAAATACTTTTACCTGATTTTAATTTCGCAATTGTCAAGGCTCTCAATAATCGCCAGAGACTCCACATGAATACCTTGCTCACGAAGTTCGTCACCTCCATGCTGAAAGGCTTTTTCTATGATGAAGCCCATGCCCACCAGTTCGGCTCCGGCCTGTTTCACAAGCTCCATGATGCCTTTGGCAGCATTTCCGTTGGCCAGGAAATCATCGATGAAAAGTACCCGGTCGCCCGGACGGAGAAAGTCTTTACTGACACATACATCATAGGAGCGTTGCTTGGTGAAAGAATAGACAGAAGTAACCAGCATGTTCTCCATAGTGCTCGGCTTTTTCTTTTTTGCGAAGACTACGGGTAATTCCAATAAATAACCTACCATAATGGCGGGAGCGATACCACTGGCTTCTACCGTAATAATTTTGTTGATTGGTGTGGAGGCAAAACGTCTGACGAACTCCACACCGATGGATTTCATCAGGATAGGATCCATCTGGTGGTTGATGAAGTTATCTACTTTCAGTATACCTCCGGGGTAGCATCTTCCATCTTTCAGGATACGGTCTTTTAGGATTTTCATGTTTTATATATCTTAATTTGGATTGTCTATCTGTCCTGTCCGTTTTCTTCCTCCTCCGTTTCCTCTTCTTTGGGCAGCAGTCTTGCTGATATTCGTTTTTTAGGAGTCAGACTCATATTACGCAGCAGTTCGGCCTGTCTTACCACACTGCCGTTGCCATCCGAAAGCTGGTTGTAAGCCTTGTCATAATCTCTTTGCAATCCGCTCAGATTGTCACCGATGCGCAGGAATGTATCTGTAAATCCGGCAATCTTTTCGTAAAGCAATGTACCTCGTTTGATAATATCCTGCACATTCTTCACTTGATTTTCCCGTTTCCAGAGATCGAGGGAAAGGCGGAGCGCACTGATCAGATTGGTAGGACTCATCAATACCACCTTTTTATTATAGGCGTATTCCCATAGATTGGTATCCGCTTTGATCGCCGTCAGGTAGGCAGCTTCGGTAGGGATAAACATCATCACAAAGTCCGGTGCTTTTGCATCATAATGCGAATAATCCTTCTGGCTGAGTTCATCCACATGCGCCCGTACCGATTGCAGATGTGCTTTCAACCAGCGAGCCTCTTCCTCTTTGTTTTCGGCGGAATTGTAGGCGGCATAGGCAGTCAGGGATACCTTGGAGTCGATAATCATTTCCCGCTCATCCGGATACCTGACAATAATATCCGGCTGCATTCTCTGACCGCTTTCTTCGTTGGTCAGCATTTCACCCTGTTCGTTTTTCAGGAATTCCTGGCGGAAATAATGTTCGCCTTCTATCAGGCCGGAAGCTTGCAACAGACGTTCCAGTATCATTTCTCCCCAGTTGCCCTGTATCTTGGAATCACCTTTTAGCGCACGGGTCAGGTTGTTGGCATCTTCGCTGATCCGGTTGTTCAGTTCTACCAAATCTTTGATGCGTTCTTCCAGCGAGAAACGTTGTTTCGACTCTTTGTCATATACTTGTTCTACCTTTTCCCGAAAATCTTTCAGGTTTTCCCCCAATGGGCGGAGTAAATTGCTGAGATGCTCCGAATTCAGTTTGGTGAAGTCTTCTGTCTTGCTTTTGAAAATGCGGTTGGAGAGATTCTCAAACTCCGTGCTCATGCGTTTGTGCAAGGCTTCCGCTTCTTCAGTTTGCAATTTCAGACGTTCTTCCCATTGCTTCTGCTGTTCCGCCAGTCTCAGATTGAAAGATTTTTCCTGCTCCGCCAGGCGCTCGGCTGTGATGGTTCTCTCACGTGCAATCCGTTCTTCTACCGTACGATTCAGCAGTTCTTCCCGTTCGCGGGTGGCTTGCAGTTGTGCGGACAACGCGGCACTTTTTCGTCCGGCTATCAGATACCCTACGCCGACACCTACTATAAGACCGATAATTAGAAAAACAATATCCATGCTTATTCAGTCAATATCTCGTTGCCGTTTTCGGTAATCAGAAGCATACTTTCCCATTGTGCCGAGGGCAGTCCGTCGTCTGTGCAGACGGTCCATCCGTCGGCTTCATCAATGAAGACTTCGTAAGTTCCCATATTGATCATCGGTTCGATGGTGAATGTCATTCCCGGAACGATAAGCATACCTGTACCGCGCTTGCCGAAGTGCTCAACGTCCGGTTCTTCATGGAACTTGATTCCTACGCCGTGCCCGCACAGGTCGCGTACTACACTGTATCCGTTTTTCTCCGCATGTTCCTGAATGGCTGCACCGACGTCTCCAAGCCGTACCCACGGTTGTGCTGTCTGTACGCCTATGTCACGGCATTCCTTTGCCACCTGTACCAGGCGTTGCATTTCCGGCTTCACTTCTCCAATCATGTACATTCGTGACGCATCCGAGAAATATCCTTTATAAATGGTGGAAACGTCCACATTCACAATATCTCCGCTGCGCAGGAACTCTTTCGTGCTTGGGATGCCATGACATACCACGTCATTGATGCTTGTACATACACTTTTGGGAAAACCTTCGTACATGAAAGGGGCAGGTATTGCATCATGATCCGTTGTAAATTCATAAACCATGTGGTCAATTTCCGCAGTGGACATTCCTTCGCGGATGTTTGCAGAAATGTAATCCAGCAGTGCGGTGTTGATTTTGGCACTTTCGCGGATGCCCGCCAGTTGTTCTTCGGTGCGCAATAAGTGGCGCGACGGTAGTTTATAACCTTCCTTTTTATAGTGTTGAATCTTCGCTTCTACTTCGTCGGAATAGTTTTTAGGAGCAAACCGGACTCCTTTTATGAACTTCTTCATTGTCTTTTTCTATTAATAGTTGCTACAAAAGTACATAATAAAATTCATAGTGTCCTCACTGTTGTGATTTCACTTCTCGAATTATCAATTCGCTTCACCTGTATCTGGGTCTTGATCCGCTCGCGCAGTCCTTCTACATGGCTGATGATACCCACTTTTTTGCCGCCCATCTGGTGCAGTTTCTCCAGTGTGTCCATTACTGTGTTCAGATAATCACTGCTCAGGGTTCCGAATCCTTCATCAATGAACAATGTATCTACAGACAGGCTATGCCGGCTGAGTGAAGACAAACCGAGTGCCAATGACAAAGAAACCAGGAAACTCTCTCCGCCGGACAGTGTACAGGCCGGACGTGCCGCACCTCCCTGATATAAATCGCGCAGCAGAATGGTGAGTGAACCTGCCTGACATTCCAACTCGTAACGTTCGGTCAGGCGTTGCAGGTAGAAGTTTGCTCCATTGAGCAATTCTTTCAGTACGAAGCTCTGGGCAATATTTCGGAAATTCGTTCCTTTCTCGTCACCAAAGTGATGGCAAAGGCGGTCCCATTTCAGATAAACCTCCCGTAATTCGTCTGCACGTTTCTTCTCATCTTTGATCCGGGCAATGTTTTTCGCATTCTCTTCCAATTGGATTTTCAGTCGTAAGAGGGTCTGATTGCCTGCTGTGATCTTTTCATCCAAAGCAGTGATAAGACTATCCAGACTTTCAAGGTTTTCTTCTTCTTCCATTTCCGGCTTCTTACTTTGGTGTTCTTCCAGTTGGCCGGTTGTAAGTCTGAAGGCTGTCTGTGCTGCCACTTCTTCTTCTCTAAGCCTCTGCTGTCCGCTACGCAGAGATTCTATTTGTTCGTTGGAGTAGGAGGAAAGAGCGATGAGGCGTGCTTCGTCCATATCCGGGTGTGTGGTATAGAATGCTGTCAGGCTGGCTTGTAGCTCATCGAGATTCTTCCGGACAGACAGGATGTTCTGTTTCAGTCCGCCGACTTCAGAATTCAGCGTATTCCACGCCATTCCCAGATTCTTGATTTCCATTTTTTCCTTTGCCGTAAGATCCCTCCATTCAGGGAAAGCCGTACAGATCAGTTCTTGTGTGGCGGATATGCTGCTCAGTTCTTTATCGATGAGGGCGATGGCAGCTTTTAATTCCGCCTGTCTGTTCTGTGCAAGTTTATAATGCTCTGCGGATTTCTGTAGGCGTTCGATAAAAGCGGTAGGGGAGGTCTGCCACTCCGTTTGCCACCCTTCCCAAAGAATCAGTGGGCTGACGCGTTCCAGCGTAGTACGAACAATCTTTTTTTCACTTTCTGCCAGTGAATGCTTATTGGTGATATCGTTTTTCAGCTTTGTCAGATTCTTGTCGGCGGTGTCCAATGCATTCCGGGCGGCTTCCACAGCTTTCTGGTGATTATCCTTCAGATGTTGCAGCCGGGAAATATGGTTGGAGAGGGTTTGTACTTCATTTAGTTTGGCATTGACATTCTCCAGATTCAGTTTATTCTCCTGAAATAACTTTTCCAGTATTTCTTTGGTATTGTCGGAGATGCTTGAAATAGAACACCGACTGCATTGCTCTTCTGCTTTCGTTCGGGCAAGATCATGACCTTTTCGGGTCTTTTCTGTTGCCAGGCGGCTGTTCGCTATCATATTCTCGTAAGTTTTGACCTCTGCCCGGTTGCTGTTTAATGCTTGTTCCGCTTCCTTGTATTCTTTCTCTTTTGCTTCCAACGACTGCCGGATAGGGGCAAGCATCGACTGAAAATCTTCGTCCTTGCTGAGTACCTCTATCTTCTGGCCGCATACCGGACACATATCTCCTATGGATAGACGGGCACGGGCTTCTTTGGCCCATTCCTCCACAGCTTCTTTTTGTTTGTCATAAAGCTCTTTGAGGTCATCGTACGCCTTCTTCTGAGTGTCGAATTCGTTTTTAAGTTTCCCGTTCCGGTTCTTGCCGGCTTGCAGATTGGTTTCCAGTGATTTCTCGTTTTCCTCTGCTGTGGCCAAAGCCGCCTTTTTATCTTCCAGTACTATCAGGGCATTTTGAGCTTTCTGCAAATTCTCTTTGATAGTCTCCAATGTACTTTTCTTTTCTTGCAAGGCACTTCGGTTCATGGAATCAAGCTGTGCGTTCAGTTGGTTTATTTCCTGTTGCCTGATCTGATTCTCTTTGCTTTTCAGATTGAAGTCATTCTCCTTATTTGTGCGTTCTTGCTCTTGGGCAGGTTGCTGCCGGAACAATTCCACTATCTGCTTTTCGTAAATGGAGATGCGGGAATGTGAGGAGAGCACGGCATTCAAATCGGTGACGATAGACTGGCTCTGCTCGAACATGGGCAGGAACGGTGCATGGGTTTGCAGATATTCTTCAGCAAGAATTAGTTTTGCCTGTTGCTCTTTCATATTCTCCTTCAGCCAAACGCAGCCACTGCTGAGGCGGATGAAATTCTGCTTCAAGCTTTCGGTTTGTTCGGCATTGATTTCTTGTTGCCACTGCTGCTGTTTGAAAGAGGAGAGCCAATTGCGGGCATCCGCAGTGTGATTCCAATCCTTTATCAGTAGTTCTTTCTGCCGGAAGTCATCCGATTGTAACTGTTCTTTTTTCACTTCCCAGATTCTCTGTTGACTTTCTTGAGTAAGGGTGAGTTCAGTATTTCTTTTCAGCCAGTCACGTTTCAGTGCTGCTATGTTCTTTTGCCCGGTATTTCCGTTGATTTCGCTACTTAACGCAGCCATTGTTTCGTTAATTCCGGTCATTTCTTCTTCAGTCAGCACATGGATTCCTTCCAGTTTCCGGTTCTGATTCTCATAGTCTACGCGCTTTTCTTTCGTTATGGCATAAATCCCTGCACCTATTTCAGAATAAATTCCGGTACCTGTCAGTTTCTCCAGGATGTCCGATTTCTCACTTTCTTTGCTCTGAAGAAACTTAGTGAAATCTCCTTGAGCCAATAGGGTGGTGCGGCAGAATTGCTCGAAGTTCAACCCTACGGCTTCTTGTATTTCCGCTTTGATTTCGTTTCTCTTGGTGAGTTGGAGATTGGTTTTGCAGTTTTCCAGCGTCCATTTAGTGTCTTGAATGGCACCGGATGCTTTCCGATGTGCGCGGGCTACGTACCATTTGGCGATGTAAGGTATTTCGTTTGATCCGATAAATTCCAGTTCTGTCCAAGCTTCACTGGTATTTCGTCGCATCAGTTGGCGGCTGTCGTTTATAGCCACATCTTCCTTTTTAGAAGAAAACGTTTGCCCTACATCCCGGTACTTTTCATTTGCTGTGCGTTCCATGCGGGGCGTTTCATTATAGAGTGCCAGGCAAATGGCATCGAGTAATGTTGTTTTGCCGGCGCCTGTTTCACCACAGATCAGGAACAGGGATTCTTCACTTAAGGGGCCGTTCTCAAAATCAATGACGGCATCTTCTATCGAGGCCAGATTCTTTATAGTCAGTTTTTGAAGTTTCATAGTTCACCACAGATTACACGGATTAGCGCAGATTATTCTTTTCTCTCACTTTCTGTACGACACTGCTCATCAGTTCACAGAGTTCCTCGTCCATCTCTTCTCCTTCTGCCTCCTGATAATAAAGTCTGGCTATTTCCAGTGGAGACATTTCCTGCATTTCCTGGATGGAGATGTGCCGGGCTATGTAGTCTGAAGTTTGTTTTTCGCGGTTGGATTTGATATAGCAGTATTTACAGCTTTTTCCTCTTACGGCATTCGATGCCCGTTCATTGCAGTCGGGTGCCAGATAGTCTTTTATCAGAACATTCAGGCGGATATAAGCCGGCTTATCGTCCGGATATTCTTCCAGTAACTTTATGGCTTCTTCAAAGACTACCGGTTCCTTGGGGAGGGTGACGAGTGGTATTGGATTTTCTATTTCTATTGTCCTTATCTGTGGCGCTTCCCGTCCTTTTAATTCGACGATAGATACGGAGTGTGGATAAGCTTCGTCGAAACTGACGGGCAGGGGGGTACCGCAATAGCGTGCATGCCGTCCGTTTCCTTTGATGTTCTGCGGACAATGAATGTGTCCGAGTGCCAGATAATCGTATCCTTCGCCCATGGAACTGATGGGGACGTATTCTATTCCACCCACGGTTTCGTCATGCCCCGTCCGGTCGCTGCCTTCTATGGAGAGGTGTGCCATTAATACAACGGGCAATCCTCCCGTGTTCATTTTTCCTACTTCGTCCAGCAATGCCTGGAAGAAACGTGCTTGCCGTTCTTCGCGTGGCGTTTCAGTGTCCAGCATCGGGAAATTCTGTGGATAGACGTGGGGGACGGCAATGATATATCCTTTCAGTGCTGCTGCTTCATCTATTACTTCCACAATATGTTTTTCCAGATTCACCTCTTCCCGGGTGCGTTCGATATTTCCCACGACTTTCACACCAAAATGGTTCCATAGACTGCTGTCTATTTCCAGTTTAGAACTGCTGTCGTGGTTTCCGGCAGTTACCACAATCGTCATTCCGGGACATGCCCTGTGAATTTCGAGCATACCATCCGTGTACATCTTTTGTGTGGCTGCCGATGGGGTGGAGTAGTGATAGATGTCTCCGCTCACTACCATTGCATCCGGCATTTCTTCTGCTACGATGCGGGTTAGTTGTTGCAAAAATGCTTGTTGCTCGTGGCTACGGTCATAGTTATATAATGTATGTCCCAGGTGCCAGTCGCTGGTATGAAGTATTTTCATTGATTTTATTGTTTTATGCTTTCAAAAGTAGGTAGAATATGGAAAATACGCAAATAATAATCAATAAACCCATTGTACGAGTTTATACCCTCTAAAAATAATTATCATATTTCCGTGAACAAAGAAATCTCGATATTCGTTGAATCGCAAAATTGAAAAATCATGAAACCAATTTCCCAATAAATAGCCATGAGAAAAGGTGCTCAATATGGTACGGTAACCATCTTTACCGGATGGAAAAGTCTAGGGATATTCCTTCTACTCTTCCTTCTCGCATTTGTTTCCTGTATCAAGGAAGATTCTGAAGTATGCCCGCCTTTGCAGGTGAATATTATCGTGAAAGATAAAAATTATTTTAACATTAGCAATGTGCCGTTGGAGACCCGTAAGAGTGAAACACTCCCTTTCCGCGAGTATATTCCTACGTTACATTATGTCTTGCGTGATGCCGAAACCGGTAGTGTTGTAGAGGAACAGGGGCTATTCAGAGTTACCGGTTCCGAAGCAACCTATTCCATTACCTTTTGCGAATGTCTGCCCACCGGGAAGTATGTGCTGACAGTATGGGGAGGGATGCCGGACGACACTTCGCTGACTGACGCTGCGTTAACCCATATCATACACGCCAACGGAAAAGAAGGCAGCGACGTCTATCTGACCAATGACACCATTGTGTACGATTATCAGAATAATTATTTCACGGTAGATATGGAACGTGTCACCGGAAAGCTCTTGGTACAGGTGGTCGACCTGCCCACTACCAGCAGGTATATGGATGAGCGCATAGACCGGATTTACGAACGGGTAAATCATCTGTTCAACTATCTGAACCCTATCAGTGTGGCTAAAATGGCCACTTGGGAATCGGCGGAGGGGATTGTGGTAAGCTCCATTCTTGCCCCTTCTACTGGAAGTGCGCAGTCTGTGCTGCATCTGGGTTTTTATAATACCTTGACGCGGAGCGTGCCCGACTTTACGCCCAAAGATGTAAATATTACCCTGAAGCGTAATGAACTGACCACCTTGAAATACGCGTATAGTGAAGAACGGAATGATTTCTTCATCTATATATTGATGGGAGATACATGGGAAATGATTTATGACCTGAATATTAATTGATATTGTTTTTTTCTCGAATGTTTAACTCAAAAACTTAACTAAAAATGAAAAAGTATGTTTTAATGTCTGCTGTCGGCATGATGATGCTTGCAGCTTGTAGTGATGACGAGTCTGTTGCTATGGATAAGCAGGACCCTCCGTCCCTGTCCGAAATCACATTGTCTCTAAACAGTGGTGGAGATGGCTTGAATACCCGTGCCAATCGTCCCGTAAACAGTTCCGAAGCTGCCAATAACGTTGCTAAAGTGCAGATTTATATTTATAACCCGAGTGGAACGGATGTAACTGCGGCAGCCTTGAGTGCCGGAACCGCCAATCCGCTTGCTTGGACAGCCGATCCCTCGGATGCCGCGACTCCCGGTACGGATGAGCATAAGGCGAGCCAAACCATTAAACTGAACAAACTGGCGGCTGATGGTACTTATACCATTGTAGTGTATGGCTATAATGACGTTGCCGACTATACAGTGAGCGGTGGTGGCAATACTGCGGATGCTTTTACCGCTACCCTTCCGGGAGCAACCGTGTCCGAACTGTTTGCCGGTAGAGCTACCTTTGAAGTGGAAAACGGTAACCTCAAAGCCGGAACTGCCAGCGAAGTGGAACTGAAACGTCAGGTGGCAGGTTTGCTGGGATATTTTAAGAACATTCCGGTGAAGTATCCTGACCCTAATGCTTCGGGAGCCATTACTACTGTGAAGTACATACGCGTCTATGCGTCTTCTGCATCCAGCGCATTTACCTTTCCAAGCGCCATGTCGGTGAACGCTACCGGAAACGCTACGAAAACGAAAGTGCTGGAATATGACCTTTCTATACTGTCCGATTATGCTGCTCAAGTCAGTGCTGCCGGTTCTGATCTGACCAAGAAATTCACGATTGCTGCCGGAACAGGTTCCGTAGCTACGGTAGCCAATTCATTGGTAAGTGGCAAATTCCTCATTCCTTTCAGTGCCGTTACAAATACTCCGACCTTTACCATTCAGCTGGAAGCCAATGAAGTAAGTGGTAGTAGCCCTGTGTTGAAATCATGGAAAGTGGTGAACAGTGCTGTCAGCTCCGGAGATAAATCGGTATATGACGTTCAGCGCAACTACTTCTACTCCATAGGTACAAAGAATCTTTCTGCCACAACAGATGGAGGTACAAATGATCCGGGAACTACGGGAGATGATGACCAGCCTATCGACCTGTCTCAGGAAACGGTAATCACCGTTACGGTAAACGATGCCTGGGATGTGATTTATAATTTAGGACTCGAATAGTAGATTCAGACCTTGGATATATAGCGAGGGTGTTGCAAAAACACCCTCTAAAAAAATACCTCACGCATCCTAAAATGATACAGAGATGAAAACCATTCATACACTTCTGACTTTCACTCTCCTCCTTAGTCTTTCAGCCTGCCAGGATGAAGAGTTCCTGTCCATTCCCGATGACACAACGTTATCGAGAGCGGTTTCAGCAGCATCCGCCGAAATATCCGCACTAACCTCTACCGATGGTGGACAGACATGGACAGCCAGCCGGAGAGTTCCTTTGGTGGGCGATGGACGTATCGTGGACGATATGTCGAATGCCTTGGTCGAAGTACTTACCAATAACCAGGGAATCAGTAATATTCTGGATACTGACATCACGAACTCCGCTTCGTTCAGCGGTGTAGTTACGGCCAATTTGATTGGGAATCAGATAGCTTCCGTACGTGATGTAAACCGCACTTACGCCGGTGGGCAGACAGCAGGATTTGTATATAAAATCAGCAACACTTCTTTGCTGAATGTCAATGTACTGAAAGGTTTCTGGCTGAAAACCTTCCTGAAAGGAGTGGAGCAGGAAATGAAAGGAAGCGATGTGCAGGAAGTACAAACATTGGAACTGAACCTGCTGAGTGCCGCTAACAATGACGGTCAGCAAGCCATTTCCATTACTACCCAACTGACCAAACCTTTTGATGAAATCAAGATCGGTATGTATGGCATTTCTGCCGACGTATTGAATGCCCTCAGTCTTTATTACGCTTTTGTAGGCGAAAATCCTATTCAACCCGCCATCACGGGAAGCAGCTATTTCACCGGTGGTGTGGAGGTTCACAACGATGCTCTCTTCGATACCGGATGGACCAATATGCTAAACAGCGCCCAACTTATCAATACGAATCAGACCGATGGCCCATCTTTCGGACTGATAGGAGCACTTACTCAGCCGCACGTCACTATCAATTTCAAAAAAGAAATTCCCATAGGAGCGGAGGTCGGCTATTTCCTTTCTTATAACGGTTTGTTAACCATCAGTGCATTGGGAACTACCATACTGACCACCTATAATGCCGCCAACCAGCAACAGGAACAGGTTACCATCAGCAGCCTGTTGGGAATTTCGGCCATTGCCGGAGGAGGAAGCCAGGTGAGCATGATCCTGAAGAAACCTTGTACTCAGATAAAAATACAATTTGCAGGTGTAAACCTGAATGTACTGAGTGCCACTACCATCAATTACGCTTATGTCCGCAATCAGGTGTTGGTAGACGCCTCCGCTTATTTTTCGTTGGGAAACGCCACTGTCACGGGCAATTTCTATCAACTGAAAACCCCTGTCACGGGAAGCGTGTCGTATGCCATTACGGAATCTCCTACAGGCTCTTCTCCCGTCATCAGTAACAATAAGATTACAGGCATGACCGTGAATGGGACATATAAAGTGATGGGTACTTATGTCGGAACCGATGGGAAAGTATATACCCAAACCGCCGTAATCACCCGTAATGCCAGCGGTATCAGCGAAACTGATGCATGCAATACCATGATTACCAATGCCGGCAATGGCGCCGCTGTGTATGCCCCTTTGGGAGGCGGATGTCTGCTTTGTGTAGGCGAGGGCACCAACTTCACGGGAAAGAATAATCTGATAGATAGTAACCCCGACAATTTTATCACTTACAATAATCTGGCAAGTATTGCCGCCAACACCTCTATCGTAGGAATCAGGACAGCTTCGGATAAGCCTGTCAATGCGTCGAAGAGTCAAATCCGTACAGGTTTCGTCATTCAGACTTCTACCAGGCTGTTGAGCGCTGATGTGCTGAAATTCTTTATAATCCGCTTGTATCGCAACGGTGTGAAGGTGTTTGAGAATGCTGCGGATAATAATAATGCCGTTTCTGCCGGGCTGATAGGTGACAGCGGAAATAAAATACGTATAAGTGTAAATACCAATCAGGAATTTGATGCCATTGAATTGTGGACGGGCGGTGTGCTCAACCTCAATCTCAACGCTTTCCGCATTTATTATGCTTTCTGGGAGAGTGCCAGTGCCGGTTGCTACAGCGCCAGTATCGCCAATGCCTGTCTGCAACTGATGACATCTACCACTTATGGAGCCAGCATCAATTATGCTGCCACCCGTAGCACCGGTGTAGCCAGCGTTGGAACTTCGTTCAATAATCTGGGCAATCTCATAGATTCGGACATCAACAGTTATGCGCTTGTAACCACCACTAATGTACTGGGTGCAGTTACCGTAGCGGTAAAATTCAATCAGATACAACAGAAACAACCGGTAGGATTCATTGTTGTAGATCCTACAGGCGTGACCGGAGCGGAACTTATCTCCTGGGCTACAGTCAGCGTATATAACGCAGGTGTGGAAGTGGGACGTACCGGGACAGGCGGACTACTGGGACTGGACGTCATAGGTAGCGGAGGCAAGCAGTTTGTTGAAACCACGCCTGTAACCACGCCGTTTGATGAAGTGCGTATCACCTTTGCCGGAGTGGCGGATGCTTTGAAGAGCATTCAGTTGGCAGGTGTCTATACTCGTCCCGACAGTAACGGTGACGGTATTCCCGATTGTGCCGAAACGACTACCGATCCCGGTGGTTCGATAGACGTGATCAGCGTGACAGAGCATATTTGCCAGGGATCGCCCATCCAGATACAGATACAAGGCGGAACGAACGGTAACAGCTATCTGCTGCGCTGTTACAATGTGGCTAAGAATAATGAAATAACGGAGCGCACGGCAACGCTGGCAGGACAGACATTTATCCTTTCCGCCATGCCCGTGGGCGATTATTATATCGCTATCTATGACCCCACGGGTACGAATCTTTATTATAACGGCATCCACTCCACCGTGCATCCGTTGCGTACTACCTGGAAAGTGAATGCAGCATCAAGCAATTGGAACGATTGGAACAACTGGAGTGACGGCAGTCCATGGCAATGTACGGATGTTATTGTTCCGTCCGGCTGTGTTCTCTATCCCGTTCTTCTTCAAGGTAGTGCAAATTATTGCAATAATCTCCATTTCGCTCCGAATGCAGAAATAGTGAATACGCATTACCTCAATTACGCTCAGGCATGGGTGGAAATGGCCTTACAGGCAGGGCGTTACTATATGCTTTCTGCCCCTTGAAAGCCACGTATACCGGGGATATGTTTATTCCCGCCACTATGAACGGTACTCAGAATAATGATTTCTTTGTGACATTGAACGAAACGACTTCACCCGAAAACCGCTTTAATCCGCGCATCTACCAACGGCTGTGGAGCCACGATGCACCGGGACAGAAGATTAGCGGCGGTACGCTTACCGCTGTTACCGTAATACCGGATAAGACGAACTGGACACCACCGTTCAATGCTCTGAATCAGGTCTATCCTGTGGGGAGTGGTTTTTCGCTTTTAGCGGACCGTGAGGCGGTAAGCAATACAGTACTTACCTTCCGTTTCCCGAAGGTGCATACCCGCTACAATTATTATAATGCGGCAGGACAGGGAACGGCTTACAGCGAAACCGTCACCCGTTCGCTGCCCGGGCGCTTTATTTACGAGAACAGCAGTGGCAGTCTTACCTTTCCTTATGTGGTGACTGTGACTAATAAGGTTGCCGGAACTACCTTTCTGGTAGGGAATCCGTTCATGGCTCATATCCGGATAGATCAGTTCTTTGCGGATAATCCTACGGTGACTTCAATCAAGGTGTACGATGGCAACAGCAATAATTCCGTCATCAGGGCGGATGGAACGCTGCTTACCAATGGAGATGATTTCCGCTTCATAGCTCCGATGCAGTCGTTCTTTGTTACGGTGAACAGTGCTTCTACTACGTTGGCGGTGAAGTTTACCGAGTCTGTGTTGACACAGGCGGTCGGCAATGCGGGATTGATGAGAAGTACCCGTTCCGTGACTTCCACCCGTTCGGATTTGCCGCGTCCGGCATTGTTCCTCATGGCAAATGTTGGCAATGCTTCTGCCCATAGCCTGTTGCGCCTGCATCCGTCTGCTTCGACGGCGTTTCGTTCAGGCGAAGACTCGGAATTATTATTGGATGATGACATGCCTCCTGTGATTGCTGTCTTCAGCGTGGCCGGGGAGAAAATGCTTGATATTCAGCAGCTGAGTGATACCAATCGTATTCCGGTAGGATTTAGTTTGCGTAATCCCGCCCGGGTGACTCTGAAACTGACGCATGGACAGGGAGACGCATGGCGGAACTGGTCATTTGTGGATACGGAAACCGGAAAACGATATGCGCTGTCGCAACCGGAAACCAGCATAGACGTGGGAATCTTGTCTACTAATGTCGGTCGTTTTTATCTGGAAAAGAACAAATAATATCCTTAACTGATATGCATAATGAAAAATCTACGAATTAAAAAATATGTATGTGGCACTTTTCTGGCATCAGCGTTGCTAATGGTAGGATGCCAGACAGACGAAGCCGTTGATGAATGGGGGGAACCCGGTCAGCAGCCTGGTGATGCAGGCGATGTCACACTTTTATTAAGTGTGGCAGGCGAACTGGCTACCCGTACCATTCTTCCGGGATCGGAAAATGTACAGCATGTGACGTATGTGCAACTGTATATTTTCGATGGAACAGATGAAAATGCTCTGTGTGTCGCTTCTGAGAATATTGGTTGGTCGGCCTACTTTGGCAATAATCCGCCCACAGTAACTTCTACCATGAGATACCGGGTGAAGTATGAAGGACTTGCCAATGGGAAACCTTATACTTTCCTTGCAGTTGGACTTGACAACCAGTCCGGTGCTACTTATGGATATCCCGCTGCCATACAGACAGGCAGTTCGGTATTGTCCGGCGCGGTCGCTACCCTTTCCGGTAGTGAGGCAAGTACGTGGACCTCCATCCGGCAGTCCGAACTATTTGCCGGAGCAACAGTGCTGACTCCCAGTAGTTACGGCACTCAGGGGAATGTAGACCTTTGGCGTCGGGTGGCAGGTGTGATGGGATGGTTCACGAATGTACCGGCACAGATAAGTGGCACGAATGTTTCGGCTATCCGTATTTCTCTGTATGCACAACAGAATAAGCAAGTCCCATTACTTCAGCGTAGCCAGACACCTATATTTAAAGATTACATAAGTAGTCCGCTAACTTCCGTTTCCGGCGGGCGTGTATTGGTGGAAATCCCGGTCCCTGTAGGGACGGCGGCTTCTACTGTACTGTCTAAAGGCTCGTACGTGTTGCCTGCTCCTGCGCCTGCGCCGGTAGATGCGAATGACTACACATTGAGAGTAGAGCTTGTGGACGGAAGTGGCAATATATTACGCACTTTACGTGTTATGCTGTCCGACAGTGACGATACCAACTCTTCCACCGGAAATGGTACGGGAATCATTGATCCGGAGGGTGCATATCGCTTTCCGATTGTGGCCAATCGATTCTATGGTGTAGGGACAAAGAATATCCCTATTGATTTGGGGGCGACTTCCACTCGGAGTGTGATAACCGCGAAGGTACTTGATAGAGGTTAGTACCTGCTCTTAAAATTGACTTATATGAAAATCTCTTTTCCAAAAACTGGGAATTCTCTGATTTTTAATTAGTTTTGCAGTCTAATTTCTCTATGATGTAGACCTTTTGTTCCTTGTGTGGTAAAGAATGGGTACACTTGGAGACTAAACTGTAATTTCGATGAAATATTTGCAAATAATAATCAGAGTGTTTATTATATTAGTTGTTTTTCTTTTAAATGCTGTTAATGTATTTGGCGAAGTATCTTCAGTATTTAAACCGGGCAATGAAGATAGAATATTGATTCTCAACGCATACAGTGGCTCTTCTCGATGGAGCAACGACTTTATTATCCCTATTTATAATTCTTATCAGCATAAAAATTCTCCTTATGTAGTGGATGTGGAGCACATGGGCAGTCAATTTATGCATTTACAAAATGCAGAAGAATTATTGGAATATGAAGAAAGTCTCTTCGGAAAATATGCAGACAATCCTCCAAAACTCCTGATTCTTTAGGTAGTGCTTCCTGGGGTTTGCTGAGAGATGATATAGAAAAAAAATGGAAAGATGTCCCTGTGATTCTTTGTACGGAGACGGATTACGTCGGTCCGCAAGAGGCTTATCTGGAGAGGCGCGCCATTCCGGTAGAAGAGAGAACTCCCTTGAAAGATTATAAAGGAGATTTGTCGCTGACTGTATTCTATGTACCTGCATATCTCAAAGAAACAGTTTCGCTGATGCAGGATTTGATGCCTGAAATGGATGAGTTGATATTTCTGTCGGATGCCCGGTATATAAGTGCCCAATTCCGTTCGGATTTAAAAGAGATTGTGAGCAAGGATTTTCCCGAACTTGAAATAAAGGATTATGTTGCCGGTGTAATGACTACCGATGCATTGGCGGATTCATTGAGCCATGCAGAGGCAAACAGCGGAGTTCTCTTTTGCTCATGGTATCAGGATACTCAAAAAGGGAATGTCGTATTAACCAATAATATTTCCAGAATTCTGAGCTATTATTCCTCTTCACCTATCTTCTCATTAGATAATACCGGATTGCAGCGGAACGGTCTGGTAGGCGGCTATTTCTTTGATGAAAAAACTGTTGGAAGAAAAGTGGTTGAGATTACCAACGGTGTTTTATCCGGTGTCAACGAGAAAGGAGCCCGCATCGTAGACTGTGGTATGCCTACTCCCATGTTCAACTATTACGACCTTATGGAAGCCGGATTATCGCCTGGTTTGTGTCCTCCCAATTCAGTCTTTTATATGATGCCGCCCTCTTTCTGGGAACAGCATAAATATAGTGTCATAATTGCTATTGTAGTCATCATGCTCTTGTTTATGTGGCTGCGGATGGGGTGGCTGTCCAGAGCAAGAAAAAAGCAGGAAGAACAGATCAGACTGATGACCAGTTATCACAGTTTGTTTGAGAATATGCCCATCGTTTATTTGAAACAGCAACTGATTTACGACTCTGCGGGAAAGATTGTGGACTATATCACCGTGGAAGCCAATCCACGTTTTGAGAAATACTTCAAATCCATGGGTGAGGTCATCGGCAAAAAAGGAAGTGAGGCGGATCCGAAAGGTTTTGAAAGAATGTGCCACCTCTATAGCATGGTTACTTCCACTCAAAAGGAACTTTCTTATCAATACTATTACGAAAATATAGGTAATTATTTCAATGTGATTCTGACGCCTTCCAAGCATAAGGGATTCATTGATGTTTTCTGCGTAGACAATACCGAACTGGCCGAGACACAACAGATGTTGCGTTCCGCTAATCATAAATTGTCAATGTCGCTGGATGTGGCGAATATCGTTCCCTGGAAATGGGATCTGGAAAAGGGTACCATGCTCTGTGATGTGAACCGTCCGGTGGAGCTTAGCCATGACGACAGCATGATGAACGAAGATCAGCTTTCCGTACCCGATTACCAATATTTTGCCAAAATCTGTAAGGAAGATAGGGAACGGGTAAAGAAAGCCTATAAGGAACTGACGGAAGGTAATGTTTCTAAAATTAAGGAAGAATATCGTGTGATAGTCCGCAAGAATGGCGTGGCGCGTTATGAATGGGTTGAGGCTCAGGCCACGGTTGATAAGCGGGATGAAAAGGGCAATCCGATTACTTTGATCGGTTCTTCTCTCGTGATCACCGGGCGAAAGAAAATGGAAGAAGATTTGATTACGGCAAAAGAAAAAGCAGAAGAATCCAATCGTCTTAAATCAGCTTTCCTAGCTAATATGAGCCATGAAATACGTACCCCGCTCAATGCCATTGTCGGTTTTTCCAGTATTCTGGCGGATGCGGAAGAGCCGGAAGAAAAAGAAGAATACATCAATATTATCGAGAACAATAATACCCTGTTGTTGCAACTCGTAGGAGATATTTTGGATCTTTCCAAGATTGAGTCCGGAACACTTGAGTTTGTCTATTCTGATATAGATCTGAATGCCTTGTTTCAGGAGTTGGAAGAATCCGCCCGGCTTCGCCAGAAAAATGATGCGGTTGTCATCCGATATCTGCCGGAAATGCCGGATTGTTTTGTAAACATTGAGAAGAACAGGCTGACACAAGTGGTAACCAATATGATGAATAACGCTATGAAGTTTACCCCCAGTGGAAGCATCACTTTTGGTTATCATCTGAAAAATACTGATTTTCTCTATTTCTATATCACGGATACGGGATATGGAATTGAAAAAGACAAGAAAGATACTGTGTTCGGTCGTTTTGTAAAGCTTGATTCGTTCTCGCAGGGCACAGGATTGGGACTCTCTATTTGTCAAAGTATTGTAGAGAATCTGGGTGGTGAGATTGGTGTGGAATCGGAACCCGGCAAGGGCTCTACTTTCTGGTTTACTCTTCCTTATCGTCCCGTTGAGCTCAAATCAGTGAGGGAACAGAAGGAACACCGGTTGAATAAAGTGGAGAGTAAACTCACAGTTCTGATAGCTGAGGATAATGAGAGTAATTTCCTGTTGTTCGAATCTATCCTGAAGCGTCAGTACAACATTCTCCATGCCTGGGATGGGGAAGAGGCTGTGGAGCTATTCAAGCAATACAACCCCCATCTGATATTGATGGATATCAATATGCCTAAAAAGACCGGTTACGAAGCTACACAACTTATACGTGAAATGTCGCCGACGGTCCCGATTATGGCAGTGACAGCTTATGTCTATGCCGAAGATGAAGAACGCATTCTGAACAGTGGTTTTGATGCGTACACTTCTAAACCTATCAATGCGCAGAAGCTGCAAAGCGATATTGTGGACTTGCTTAAAAAGCAGCTGATATTTATGTAGGATGATCAGGGGAGGTATGTCATAATTAGCTTATACTTGCAAAGTATAAACTAATTATGATCATCTACTTAATTTTGCAACAGCTTCAGAATATATTTTCCGGGCATCACAATCCTTGCTTTCATCTGTGGCGAATTGTTGATGTCATAGATGATTTTCCATATTTTGCCTCCCAGTCTTCCAAAGTCGGTCAGTCTGAGAATGGCATTTTTCTCTTTTAAGGATGTCACTTTTTGCCGTTCCAATTCTTCTATCAATCCTTCATAGTTGTGTGTCTGTTTGTTGAGTGCATACTCCGGTGGAACAAGAAGAATCTCCTCATTCTTCCTCGTGTCTCCCTGGGGAGATATAGAGGGGATTGTTTCATTCTCTTTATTCTCTTTGTTTGTAGCTAAAGCGTTGCTTGCCTTGGCATCTCTGATTTTCTGCTGGTTAGCCAGCCCTCCACGACGGCCTGACTCTCTTTTTGCGTCCTGTTGGGCGTCCCATGGTTTCATGCGCAGTGTGAGTCCGGGCGATGAAAAGCTTGTGCCGTTTACCTCGAAGAGTGCATAGTCATATATGATCCGCTTCAGGGTGGTTACCGTAACTCTCATTTTCTGTGCCAGTACGGGCAGTATTCTTACGTCTGCCTTATATCCATTCTGTACTCTAAGAAACTCCAGTATCATCCAGTAGATACCGTATCCTTTCATTCCTTCTTTCTGTATCATCATCATTATTTTAAAATTACTGCTTGCATTGGCATCATGTAATAGATATGATTCCATAATCTTTTGTTTTTTAATTTTCAACTCTCAATTTTCAACTTACCACCGGTTTCCATTCCAGGAAGTTCTCGATCTGGAACGTTCTCCATCCCTGTTGCTCTATATCCCAGTACACTACATGGTTCTGAATACGCTCGATGTCGTATTTGCGGTGGAAATCGGCTTCGTAATGTATCAGTGTTCCTCTTCCCATGTAAAAATCTCCATTTTGTTTTCGATAGGCTATCAGTGCACATCCGTATGGCATGTAGGCAGTTAATTGTAAAATTCGTCGTGCCATCCATGCGATGGTTTCTTCGGATAAGTCTGTTTCCTGCCCAATCAGTTTCTTCCATAGATTCTCCACTCTTTCGTCTTTCGTTACATACTTTTGTTGGTGTCCCAACGTTTGTTTCTCCATCTTAATGATTTTAGTTGTTTATAAATGGTTTATAATCAACCGTCTGTGATGGCTACACCCTTTGTCTCGGATAGCTACACCCTTTTTAGGTTAGGGCTACACCATCCCGGTGGAAGGGTGTAGCCCTTTCACTATCCTGTTGACGGGGCAAAATTATGCCCTTTCTTTGGAGTTAACTATTACTGATTAATCTTTACATCATATCCATAGGGATCTATATGTTCTGTATCTTCCTTCTGTATCACCGCCCATATACTCTCTATCTCGGTTCTTAAGCTGCTTGTTTTTAGAGGTATATGCTTTCCTTTCACATGCTTTCTGATTTTGCCCGTACTGTCCCACCACTCTATAAAATCACTGATTGTATGGACTTCCGTACCTTCAAAACCGCCTAATTTGAAGCATCTCAGGGCGCCTACCAACAGATGGGTATTTGCTCCGTAATACTTTCTCGAAGCTAATAAATTTTCATTTATTACATTCGCTTTGTCTTGTTCTATACTATCGTCTTCCTTCTGATTATCAGATTTGTACGATTTACTTCTCAGCTGATTTCCGTTCAGCTTCTTGTTTTTTTAAATTCTGTCATGACTTAAATGATAAATTAACCGTTAGGTAATATTAACGTGGTTAAAAAATGCGAAAGTAGATAATTTAATTGGAATGGGAGGGGGAGTAGGGTGGAAAATGATGGATGAAAATTTATTTCTAGGTGATAATATGTTGAATATTAACTGTTTAAATCCTGTTTTGTGGGGTGTCCAAAAAATGTTCGTTTAATGTGCACAAAGATAAAGGTGTTTTTTTGAATGACAAAATGTTTGATAAAAAAGATTTCGTAATATAGTGTTTTTTCTACTTAAATATCTGATTATAAGCGATAAAAAACTTGTAAAAATATTAGTTAATATCTATTCCTTTCATTTTTTCTCTGACTTTATCAGATTTAAAAAACTTTACGCATAAAAAACGAACGATTAAAAGACGATTTATTAGCTTAATTTATTCGTTTATAGCTTTTTACCTGCAATGTAATCAAGGTAATGAACAGCTACGAAAAATCAATAGGCAAGAAGAACACAATACTTGCCATATCTTACATAAAGTGTTCGCAAGTGATTGAAATTCAAGTGTATGCAAGGACTTCAAAGCCCCGAGAGAACACCCTTTTCTGAAATAACCCTTGAAATGGAAGCGGATAAAGAGACTGAAATATGGTATGCGATGCGTGCCACGTATCGTAGAGAGCCTGATGCTATGCGTCTGCTTGAAAAGGAGAAAATGGGTTGTTTCGTTCCCATGCAATACAAGATCAGCATAAAGAAAGGTAAGAAAGTCCGTGCTTTGGTTCCGGTTGTACATAACTTACTTTTTGTCCATGCCCGTCCTTCGGATGTGAAACGCATCAAATCACAGGTAAGCTATTTGCAATACATTACGGATACCCGTAGCGGTCAGAAAATCATTATCTCCGACAGTGAGATGCAACGCTTTATTGCTGTAGCCGGTACTTACAGTGATCATCTCATGTATTTCCAACCTGATGAACTGAATCTATCTAAAGGTACGAAAGTTCGTATCACGGGCGGTGACTTCGAGGGTCAGGAAGGCATTTCGTGAAAGTAAAAGGCGCACGTGATCGCCGTGTAGTTATCGAGATACAAGGTGTTATTGCCGTTGCGCTTGCTACCATTCATCCGGATCTTATAGAAATAATCAAATAATTGACGATCGGCGGTTGCCATTGAGCCGCTGATAAATCATAAATTATAAATCATAAATCACTATGTCTCTTTCCGAAGAAGTACTAACTCTTCAGCGTGCCGCGCACGACCTGATGTATTTAGGTATGGACGGTAGTCCTGTCTATAGTGACGACCTTTCCCGTCGTAACGGTGAAGTTTACCGCCTGACCACTGCTTTGTATAATTCCGGTGCGAAAGGTTCTACAGTTGAAGAACAGGCTAATGTTTGTCTCGCTCTTTTAATGGGGTACAGTGCCTCATTGTAGATCACGGTGAAAAACAGAAGCATATCCAGGAGGTCTTGGATCGTTGTTGGGATATTCTTGATGCTCTTCCCGCTTCGTTGCTGAAACTTCGCCTGCTTACCGCCTGCTATGGTGAGGTGTTTGATGAGCCTTTAGCAGACGAAGGTCGTGTAATCATCACTTCTTGGGATTCCGCATCACTCACTTCTGAACAACAAGAAGCCATTGAAGAGTTCCAGAATGTGATTGATAATCCCTATCCTTGGGAAGAAGTGGAAGAGTAACCTACGCGCATTAAGTGCGAACGCCTTGTCATCCGTTTTTTACCCTGCCGGTCAGTTCCCGGATAAGGAAGGAGGGTTATGCCAATGTGTTGGATATGTGAAGAACGTGACTTTCGGCCTGTTGCACCAATGGCTTGGGGATATGGGCATGACCGTATCGGAGAACACCTTGCGCAACTGGTTGAAGAAAGGCAAGAAATATCTCGACCGTATGGTGGTGGAACTGAAGAGGATGGCGCTGGAAAAGGATGCCGTGGTCAATTGTGACGGGACGTGGTGCAGGTCCGTAAATATGACCATTACAAGAAATGCTACATGTGTGTTCTGGTCAACAAGGCGGAACGTGTGGTGATCTTCTTTTACGAGGACGGTTCCCGTGGTCGTGACGTGCTGACGAACTTTCTTGGTGATGCCGAGCTGAAGGTTCTCATGTCGGACGGTTATAATGCCTATGTATTTATCGGTGACGAGCTGAAAACGGACAGGTATAAGGATACTGACCATCAGGTCTGTCTGGCGCACGTGAGGGCGAAGTTCGTGAAGGCCCGGATGGAGGGTGGCGACAAGAGGGCTGATGTATTCCTTGAAAATATAAACCTGCTCTTCCGTTTTGAAAGGGAGTATGACAGGGAGATGCTCACCGGCGTGGAACGTACCCGACGACGGCAGGGGTTGCCGACCATGGAGGCTATGATAAATCTGCGGGCAAACCTTTTGCGGGAGTTGAAAAGCGAGGAGGAGCAGAAAAGTTGTTATATGCGGGAGCCCTGAATTATCTTCACAAGTTTTGGAAGGAAGTCTTCACTTATATAAAGGACGGCCGTTATCCGATCTCGAACAATCTGGCGGAACGGGCGGTGCGTCCCTTTACCACCCAACGAAAGAATTCCCTGCACTTCGGCAGCGACGAGGGTGCAGAGATTGCTGCCGTATATCATAGCATAATCAGCACGGTGAAGCTGCAAGGCAGGTCCACGTGGGATTATCTTGGCAAATTTTTTACCGAAATTTTTAACGGTTGCAGAGATTTTTTGAGTCTGGCACCGCAAAATATAGACTTGGCCGTATGCCAATAGTTAAAAACCAATCGAATTTAATGGCAATTTTTTTGTGAGGCACCCATTCTGGTGCCTTATAAAAAAGGATGTGCCCTAAATTGAGTATTAACTTCCCCTCCTCAGTTTTTGCGTGAGAGCAAAGCACTCTATGATAATCTTTATCCAAGTCGTATCATCGTAGGTTATCCCAAGATGATTCGTCAACCTGAGTTTAAGGAAGAGAACGATGCTATCATCCAGATTGCAGGTAATCACATGGAGGAAGCTGCTCACACCTTTGCAAAACTTCTGCAAGAAGGCGCTATCAAAGAAAATATTGATACTCTCTTCATGGGCTTGAAAGAAGCCGAAGCAGTAAAACTCTTCGCCAATACATATTTGGCACTGCGTGTATCATATTTCAACGAACTCGATACTTATGCCGAAATCAAAGGCCTCGATACTGCAGCTATTATCAATGGTGTAGGTCTCGACCCACGTATTGGTACACATTATAATAATCCTTCATTTGGCTATGGTGGCTACTGCTTGCCAAAAGATACCAAGCAATTGTTGGAAAACTATGCCGATGTGCCACAGAATATGATGACCGCCATTGTAGAGAGTAACCGTACTCGCAAGGATTACATTGCGGATGCTGTATTGCGTAAAGCTGGTTGGTATGATTACTCAACCAACAATCAGTTCAATGGTTCAAAAGAGCAAGTGACAATAGGTGTATACCGTTTAACCATGAAGTCTAACTCGGACAATTTCCGTCAGAGTGCAATTCAAGGCATCATGAAACGCATCAAAGCCAAAGGTGCAAATGTGATTATCTATGAGCCTACGTTGAATGATGGTGATTTGTTCTTTGGCAGCAAAGTGGTGAATGATTTGACAAAATTCAAAGATTTAAGCCACGCCATTATCGCCAATCGCTTTGATGACTGTCTGAGCAACGTAGAGGAGAAAGTTTATACACGTGATATATTTAGACGTGATTAATATATTTTGTATTAAAGCTTCTATAAGTTTTTATATATATGAAGAAAATAATGCTCGTGTTTGGTACTCGTCCAGAGGCCATCAAGATGTGTCCGCTTGTGAAGGAACTTCAAAAGCGAAACAATGAGTTTGAAACTATTGTTTGTGTTACAGGCCAGCATAGAGAAATGCTTGACCAAGTGTTAACTATCTTTGATGTAAAGCCAGATTTTGACCTTAATATTATGAAGCAAGGTCAGGATCTTACTGATGTCACAGCCCGTGTACTTACAGGACTTCGTGACGTATTCAAAGAATGTCGCCCTGATGTTGTGCTTGTGCATGGTGATACTACCACATCAACAGCTGGTGCCTTAGCTGCATTCTATGCACAGATTCCTGTAGGGCATGTGGAAGCAGGACTTCGTACACGCAATATTTATAGTCCATGGCCTGAAGAAATGAATCGTCAGTTGACAGGACGTATTGCTACCTACAATTTCTCACCAACACCTCTTTCGGAGAAGAACTTGTTTGAAGAGAAAGCACACGGCAATACCTATGTGACAGGCAATACTGTGATTGACGCATTGCACATGGTAGTAGAAAAACTTTCTACCGATGCTGTATTGGCAGAAGAGCAGAACCATGTATTACGCGAAGCGGGCTATGATATCACTCGTTTGGCAAATGGTCGCAAATTGGTACTGATTACCGGTCATCGTCGTGAGAACTTTGGCGATGGCTTTATTCATATGGTTACGGCTATGAAGGACTTGTCGGAGAAATATATCGATGTGGACTTTGTATACCCTATGCACCTTAATCCCAATGTACGCAAACCTATTCACGAAGTATTTGGCGAAGATTTAACACGTCCAAATTTCTTCTTTATCGAGCCACTGCAATATCTTGAATTTGTGCATTTGATGAGTAAAGCTACCATTGTACTTACAGATTCTGGTGGAATCCAAGAGGAAGCCCCAGGATTAGGCAAACCAGTACTTGTAATGCGTGATTCTACAGAACGTCCAGAAGCACTTTCTTCAGGAACTGTTCACCTCGTTGGTACAGACTACAATAAGATTGTGAGCGAAGTGAGCATATTGTTGGATGATGCAGCTGCTCACGAACGTATGTCGAAAGCTGTCAATCCTTATGGTGATGGTCAGGCGTGCCGTAGAATCGCTGATATTCTTATTGGCAAAGAGACTGATAGATACGAAGTAAAATAATTAATAAAATATAATGTTATGATTAACGTAATTGGTTTAGGTTACATTGGTCTTCCTACCGCCCTTATGATGGCGTCTCATGGCGTAGAAGTAGTAGGTACAGACTATAACAGAAAACTTGTTGACACTCTGAATGCTGGTCATACTACTTTCAAGGAAGATGGTCTTGATGACCTTTTCAAGGATGCTGTGAAGGCTGGAATTAAGTTTACTACAGAGTATCAGAAAACAGATATGTACATCGTTTCTGTACCAACTCCCTATGACAAATTCTCAAAAAAGGTTGATGCTTGCTATGTAGTTGCTGCAGTCAAGGAAGTAATGAAGGTTTGCCCCAAGGGAGCTACTGTAGTCATCGAAAGCACTGTTTCCCCTGGCACTATCGACAAGTTTGTGCGTCCTGCCATCAAAGCTACCGGTTTCAAGATTGGTGAGGACATCAACCTCGTTCATGCTCCTGAGCGTATCATTCCTGGCAACATGGTTTATGAACTGCTGTATAATAACCGTACTATCGGTGCCGATAAACGTGAGATAGGTGAGGCAGTGAAGAAGTGTTATGCTTCTTTCTGTCGGGGCGAGATTGTGGTTACAGACATCCGCACCGCTGAGATGACAAAGGTGGTGGAGAACACTTTCCGTGCAGTAAACATAGCTTTTGCTAATGAACTGGCTCGTATCTGCCGTCACGACAACATGGATGTGTATGAAATAGTTAAAATTTGTAACATGCATCCCCGTGTTAACATTCTTCAGCCTGGTCCTGGCGTAGGCGGTCACTGTATCTCTGTGGATCCTTGGTTCCTCGTGGGTGACTACCCTCAACTCGCAAAGGTGATTGACGAGAGTATGAAGACCAATGATTCTCAGCCAACTTTTGTACTTGAGAGAATTTACGAGATTATGGATGAGAATGGTATTACTGACAACCGCAAAGCAGGCCTGTATGGTATCACTTATAAGGAAAATGTTGATGATATTCGTGAGAGTCCTACTCTTCAGATGCACGACATTCAGACTCGCCACTTGGCACGTCCTCTTAAGAGTTTCGATCCTTTCTTCACTAACATGGAAATTGTGAAGAATCAGATTCTGGATTTCGATCAGTTCCTGGATGAGGTGGACATGGTGGTGATTATGGTAAAGCATAGCCATATCATCGAGAATCAGGAGAAACTGAAGGGTAAGATTGTGCTCGACTGCTGCAATGTGATTAGTGCGGAGAAGAGTGGGGCGAAGATTTATCATATTTAATTAGAAGGGAAGGTAATCAATCAATATGTCAAGAGAAAATACGAGTAATTTCAATCAGGCTCTGTGGCTTGGAATAGGGCAGTTATGTACTTTTGTTCTTTCTTTTTTAAGCGCTGCTATCCTTGCGCGTTATTTTGACAAACAAGAGTACGGAACTTATAAACAGATACTGTATATATATACGACTATGCAGAGTTTGTTTACTATGGGGTTACCAAGTGCATTTGCTTATTTCATCCCAAGAATGAATGCCAATGAGCAAAAGTCATTGGTTAATGGGTTGACTCGTATTTTCTTGTTGTTGGGTGTAGTATTCTCTTTAAGTCTGTTTTTCTTGGCCAAACCAATTTCAATTTGGTTGAACAACCCAGAATTAGCTGTCGGCATAAAGATATTCTCGCCTTTCCCGCTGTTCACTATTCCAGCAATGGGGGTTGAAGGCATATATACTGCATTAAAGAAGACAAAGAGTATTGCTGTATATAATATTGCTTCCAAGGCTATGATGTTGGCTTGCATAGTTATACCTGTCATTGTTTTTCATACAACATACAGAGGGGCCATATTGGGCTGGGGGGCAGCATCTTTCATTACATTCTTGATTGCAATGTACATGAAAAATAAGCCATATACGAAGATAAAACAGGAATTGGTGTCTAATATGTATAATGCCATTTTTGATTACTCGCTCCCTATTATGGGAGCATGTGCATTTGGCTTCTGCATTCATGCTGCCGATCAATTTTTTGTTAGTAGGTATTACGGAACCGAGGCTTTTGCCGAGTATTCTAATGGATGTCTAAGTATTCCTATTGTTGCCATGATAGCTTCTTCTGTAAAAAGTGTTCTTCTTCCTCTGTTTTCAAAAGCGGATGCAGAGCGTTCTATGGAAAAAGCAGTGACTACTTACAATAACGCATTATACGAGTCTGTAAAAATTGTTTTCCCTATATTGGTGTTTAGTATGTTTTTTGCCGTAGAGTTGATGGTCTTAATATACGGAGAAAAATATGCTGTATCTGGAACATATCTCCGATTCTATATGTTGAAGGACTTTATTGATGTGTTTCCATATCTGGCTGTATTGCTGGCAATAGGTGAAAGTAAGTTTTATATGCAGACGCATTTTATTGCGGCAGTCTATGTTTGGGCTCTTGATTATATGTTTATCAGGTTCGGAGCACCGGCGTATGTCATTATGCTTGTTGCATCTACTTCTCAATATCTTATCCGCTTTACATCTTTTGTACATATCAAGAGAAAATCAGGATTCAGTTTGATAAATAAACAAATTCTTGTCTTTATCTCTAAGATTTTACTGCACTGCTCGGTTTGCCTAGTGCCAATATTTTTATTGTTGCACAAGGTCGTCTATTTGAGCTCTCCATTTGTGATAATAGCAATAGCTGCCATACTTTTTTATGCTATTCTTTTACCCACAGGATTGATGTTGAAGATTGATTATACGACTTCTATTAAGAAGCTGCTAAAATGATAGTTTGTAGCAGGTATTTGAGAATTAATTATCATTAGAGATTGTTTTTTGGTGTTGTAGAAGTATGGACGTTGCCCGTTCTCATAGTAAGATAGTTTTTGTAATTTTTATTTTAATATACAGAATGCTACTAGATATTCTGTATGTGCAAACTATTGCACCTTTCTGGGGTTATTATGGCTTTATTAATGACCCAAGTCACCTTTGTAAAATCCTATCGTGGATAATTCTGGCTGCTTTTATCGTTATAGTTTTTCCCTATTTGAAGAGCGATGAAGAGTTTTCGTCAGATATTGCATTGATTATTTTTTTTCTAAAGATTGTGCCTTTCACGTCTTTTATAGCTTGTAAACAACAGCCTATAGATTTTATTCTGTGTGAGGTATTGTATCTTTTTTTGATATATCTGTTCTTGAAAACTATTCATGTTCCTAAACTTTCAAATAAATTTAAGAGTACCACGCTGACTAATCTCATAGTAGCTGTATTGATTGTTACCGTTTTTTTCATTTCTGCCTATTATGCTAATTTCAGGCTGAGTTTCAACTTTATTGATGTATATGAAATACGCTTTGAGGCTAGAGACTATGACATGCCTACAATATTGAAATATCTTAGAGGTGCATCTTCTAATATTCTTCCGGTTGCATTGGCATATGCTCTCAGCAGAAAAAAATATGCTTTTTCTATATTATTGGTATTTGTCATCTTTTTAAGTTTTTCAACAAACGGGATGAAATCCACTTTGTTTAAGATGATTATCTGTATTTTTCTCTTCTTGCTTTATAAAGTTGATTTCAAAAAATATCTTGGAATCGCCTTTCTCAGTCTTGCTGTTTTATCATTGCTTGAATGGATTGCCTTGGGTACAAATGTGTTGTCAACTGTGATAGTGCGCCGAGTATTGATGATACCTCAGGTGCTTGATAGCTTTTATTATGATTTCACTCTAAATAATGGCCCTTTATATTATGGTGGATATCATGGTGAAGATGTTTCATTTGCTATTGGGGCACAATATTGGTCTAATGGCGAGATTAGGGCTAATAATGGTTTCTTTTCAGATTTTTATATAAATATTGGATTTATAGGATGTATAATATACCCGTTGCTATATGTGATTTTTTTCAAATATTGCGAGGCGGCATTCGGAAAGTCAAATCGTCAAATAGTGATGTTCGTCGCTATTATTGTTATCTATACTTTGATGGGAAGTTCATTTACAACTTCACTTTTGACACATGGCCTTTTCTTACTGTTAGTAACAATGTATGTTACACCTTGGGAAAATAATAAAGAACAATAAACCCACAATTGATTATAATTATGAATATTAAAAAAACGTTTTTGTATCAATTTTTAAGAGAAAATTATCTTAAGTTGCAAGTTGCAATTAATCCAGAGAAAGAGGTTGATAGATGTTATTATCCTCACTTCAACAAACATGTTAACTTGAAAAAACCACATAATTTGATTGAGAAAATATACTGGATGGAGTTACATTCTGATACATCCATGTGGACTCTTTGTGCTGATAAATACAGAGTTCGTGAGTATATCTCCAATCTCGGATTATTAGATTATATGCCTAAATTATATGGGCATTGGGATAAAGTCAACGAGATTGATTTTAATCAGTTACCAGACAGTTTCGTAATAAAAGCAAATAATGGTTGTGCAACAGTAAAAGTTGTTCCAGATAAGTCTAAGATTAATCTTAGAGCCTTGCGAAAAGAACTAAAAAGATGGTTGATTCTCCCATATGGTTGGATGCATGCGCAAATTCATTATACAAGAATAAAACCTTGTATATTGGCTGAAGAACTATTACATAATGATTATCTTGAACTTTCGCCTAAATCACTGGTTGATTTTAAGGTATATTGTATTAATGGGGAACCTCAATTTATCTGGGTGGCATATAATAGAGTTAATATGCATGTACACGTTCAATGTTTCGATACTAATTGGAATCCGAAACCCGAATATGCAAGAAATTCTATGTCGCATTATGTATATGATAAGAATGATATGGTAGTGAATAAACCTGTGTGCTTGGATGAGATGATGGATATAGCCCGTAAAATTTCAAAGCAGTTCCCTCAAGTAAGAACAGATTTCTATGTAGTAAATGGCCGTCCTGTTATTGGAGAGTTGACATTTACTCAAGGGTATGGTTTCTTGAAAGAAGAAGTGTATGACAGAATGGGAGAAATGATAGATTTAAGTAAGGTAAAAAAACAAAATTGAGATTTTAGGATATGAAGAATATTTCTACAGTGGTTTTCTTCACATATAACTTTCCCTCTAGAAATGATAAGAGAATCACTCAATTTATAGAAAAAGGATACAAAGTAATTGTCTATAGCTTTGTAGAGAAGTCTCAACCGCAAAATTATTCAATCATACGACTGGGGAATTACCCGCGTAGGATGTCATACTTTAAGCGGCTCTACCATTATTCTATAGATATTAAGAGGGAGGCAAGGAAATTTGACAAACAAACGACCTTGTTTTATTTCTTTACTCTCAACACCGCTGTTGCTGTTCTTTTTACTAATGGTATTAAATACGTTTATGAGGAGTCTGACATGTTATTTGACAGGCTTAAGGCAGGTATAGGTAAATCATTATTTAAGAATTTGAATCTTAAGATTATTAGGAACTCCTATGTCACGGTTTTTACTTCACAAGGTTTTGCGGACTATTACTATGGCGATAATGTTCCAAAGAATATCGTGCTCATACCAAATAAAGTTGACGAGAGGTTGTTCACCTTACCAAAGGTTGAAAAAGAAAAAACCGATATCAAGCATCTTCGATTTGCTTTTGTAGGCAACGTACGATATCATACTCTCATTAATATGGCTAAAGTTATAACTTTAAACTTCCCTAACTTTGAGTTCCATTTTTACGGCACTACCTATTCTAACATGGAAATAGAGGCGGAATCCTTGAAGGACATCAACAATATTTTCTTTCATGGTGCATTTAAGAACCCGATTGATTTACCGAAGATTTATAGCAAGATTGATTTTATTGTTGCTACGTACGACACAACAACCCTTAATCCCCAGTATGCAGAGCCAAATAAAATTTATGAGGCCATTTTCTTTAGAACGCCAATAATTGTCAGCTATAACAGTTATCTTGCAAACAAGGTTAATAAGTTAAAAGTAGGCTTTGATGTCAATGCCTTGAAAGATGATGAAATAATCAGCAAGATAAAAGGAATATCTCAAGTTATTTATGATAGCTATGTATCTGCATTGAACGCGATTCCTCAGAAGGAAGCCGTTTCTGATGCGTCTGTTTTATTTGAACGAATTTCAAATTAGTTATGGCTGCTACTATTTTACATAATGTTGACTTGTACAAGTACAACACAATGAGGCTTCATTCTAACTGCAAAACAATGTATGTTCCACATGATGTTGCTGATTTGATTGAAATATTGAAGTCTCTTAAAAAGTTGGGAAAGCAATTCCATATTCTTTCTGCAGGCAGCAATATTATCTTTGCAGATCATGTTGTAACTCCAATAATTAACCTTATGGAGCTAGATTCAACAATAGATTATTCTCTTGGTGAAAATCAAGTTAAGGTTGGTTGTTCTGTCAGAATTCAAAAGCTTATCAAGTCTAATGAAAATTTTGGTATTGGCGGAATAGAATACCTTTATTCCGTTCCTTCAAGCGTCGGAGGGGCAATATATATGAATGCTGGCAGAGGAAAATCAATAGGCGTTTCTATTTCGGACTATATACTAGAAGTGGAATATTTGGATATTGATGAGCTCAAAATAAAGACTCTTAAAGGAACAGAAGGATATAGCTATCGGCATTCACCATTCCAAGAAATGTATGCAATTATCCTGAAAGCCTCTTTCAAATTCAGAGAACAGAGCGCTAAAGAAACTGAAAGGCTGATAAAGGAAAGGTTGGATTATTCCAAGAAGTATTTGTCGGTCGATAAGCCGAGCTGCGGTTCTGTATTTATTAGCTACAACCCTATTATTATTCGTTTAATAAGGGGTATGAAATGTGGTAGTGCTATGTTTTCAAAGAAGACTTCTAATTGGATATCAAATATAGATAATGCCACAGCTAATGATATACTTCATTTAGTCAATAAGGCAAAAAAAATACATTCGTTTTTTGGCTTTAAGTGCATACCAGAGATTAAATTCTATAATTAAAATATATTAATGAGAATAGCATTGCTTTCATTCCATACTGCAGCTAATTATGGTGCAGCTCTTCAGTCATATGCTTTGCAAAGAGCTTTAACTGAACATGGTTTCGATAATCTTTACTTAGATTATCAAAATATGTCTAGAAAACACGAATATGATATGGTGTTTCATATTGTAGATAGCCTGAATCATAAGAAATGGTTGTCTGCATTAGCTTATACACTAGGAACGCCCTTTATGGAATTAAGAAAATATAGATTTGATAAATTCTATAAGGCTAATCTGAAGAAGACGCATAAAATGTATAAGTCTTCTGACGAAGCGAAGGAAGCGAATAGTCTATTTGATAAGTTTATAGTTGGAAGTGATCAGGTGTGGAATTGTGTGTGCAATGGTTATGATACTGCTTTCCTACTTGATTTTGTTGATGATAATGAAAAAAAAATATCTTACTCTTCTAGTTTTGGTATGAGTGAGATACCTGATGAATATCTTGACTGTTATAAGAAATATCTGTCAGAAATCAAGCATATAAGCACTCGTGAGATATTCGGAGTTAAACTCATCAAACAGTTGACTGGCAGAGATGCTAAACTAGTTATGGATCCGGTTTTCCTTTTAACAAAAGAATCCTGGCTGAAAATGACAGAGCCGATTAAAGAGCCATTTGTGTTTAGCTATACCAATAAAGATAATCAGTTTGAAGGATTTATAAATCAAATAGGTTATGACATGAAAGGGATGAAGCATTATAAATTGGCAAGAGCAACAGGTATAGGTGATTTCATATCTTCGAAGGTTAAGGTAAAGTATAGTATGTCACCAACGGATTTTCTTAGTGTTATTAATAGCGCAGAACTCGTTTTTACAGCGTCTTTTCATTGTACAGCCATGTCAATAATATTTAATAGACCTTTTGTTGTTACACTTATAGGTGATAGTGGCAAGGATGAACGACTGCTCACTTTGCTAAAAAGGCTTGGACTTGAAAATAGAATTTTAAGTAATGGCATGACAGTTCATGATGTCAAGTCTCCTATAGACTGGAATATTGTAAATAGCCGTATAGAAGAACTTCGAAAAGAATCTTTAGGCTATCTCATAGAAAGCATAAATAATTAGTTTCTAAAAAATACTTCAATTTAGAACTAAAAAGATGACGAGAAATGAATTCTTAGTATATTTAGTTATGTAACACTTTAGGGACTAATTATCGGTTAGCGTCCAAAAATGCCGTGTAGGATAAACGCAATAAAAGCCAGATCTTTGCTATCGTTAAATCAACAGCAAAGTTTATGTATAGTTACAATGATTTTGAGCGTCTATTTTTGCGCTATAAATTGGAAGGCCTCCCTGCAGGTGTTTCGCTTGAGAAATTCTGTCTGTCCAACAAAGTACCTTATAACCTTTTTGAGAAATGGTACAAGGATACCCGAAAGAAGATAATTCCTGTTCAGTTTTTGGGCGCTTCTTCACCGGAAGCCGGAATGAAGGAAATTGCTTCCTCAATCCCGGAACAAAAGCCGGAAGCGGATACTCGTTTTTCTTCGCATGCCGAACTTCGAATCTTGGTTGATATCCACATGAGCAATGGTGTTTATCTCAGTCAGAAAAATTTAAGCTACGAAGGTTTGAAAAGCTTAGTAGAGAAACTGGAGGTCTTATGTTGAATATAACAGGGCTCAACCGCTTTTTCTTTGTCCGTGATTTCCACGATATGCGCTGTAAATATGATAAGGTCCTATCCATCATCCATCAACAGTTGAATCGTGAGCCGGAGGATGGTGATGTCTTTATCGTGATGTCTAAAGATTTACGTCTGGTCCGCTTGTTCGGTTATGATCAACGTTCTTACAGCATGTTTGAGAAGCGTTTCAGGCCCGGTTACCAGTTCATGCATGTCAGCTATGATGGTGATGAAAGTATTTACTCAATCAATTGGCAGGATGTCATTCTCTTGTTGGAATCTCCTGTTGTTAAAGGGTTGAGAATCAAATAATTAACGAGTAAAAAGTAGCAAAAATATTCTTTTATTTCATTGTTTTTTTGTATCTTTGAATCCATAAGATACTGAATATGAATGAGTTTGAAAGAATGAAACTGCTTTCTTCCGCAAGGAAGCTTAAGGAACGTGAGGAGACTCCCGAACCTTTTGAAGATCCATATTCAGATATGACTCCGGAGGAAAAATCAAAAATGATAATAGCTGATGGCTGCCCGTGAGCTGGACGCTGAACGCATCCGGCGTGACGAGGCCCGCATAGACGAACTGTTGTCTTTGCAGAAGTGTGCCATGGCTGCAGAAAAGAGCGTGACGATTATAAACAGCTGGTCGGTAATTTGTTGTCTAAAATAACAGCATTGGAAGAGCAGCTAAAAGTTCGCACAAGAACCTTTATGGTGGTAAGAGCCAAAAGGGTATCCATAAAAAGAAGCGGGAGAGTGAAGAGGATCATACCCGTAACAAGAATGATTTCGACGGTACTCCCCAATCCCTCAGCTCCTCCTTGCCGCAGCATGGTGAGGCTCCACGCGGGAAAAGGACGTGGAAGCAAAATCAAAAGATTCCCGTCTTTATCGTCAAGGACTTTCTTACCGTACCATGAGTGCCGACAATACGGTTTGTCACAACAGTGATATCCGCCGGCTGCCCGCAGGTGCTATCATTATGAAACGTTTCCGTAAATATGCCTATGAGCAGATAAGCAGGCTTGTGAGCATGATTACGAGGTTCTCCGCTATAAGACGCCGGACGGGAAAATCCACGGAGGCTATTTTCCTTTCATCGGTCAGGCTGATATCATTGACGTTGTCCCTGGAACGCACGCTTCGGGTTCTTTCCTTGCTTATCTTGCTTTCAACAAATATGTTCTTGATCCGCCTCTTTATCGTGAAATGTACAGGTTGTCGGGTGAATCGATGCATTTGAGCCGTATGAGCCTGACCAATTGGCTGGAGAAAGGCTCCACTCATTTCTGCGGGTTGATTGGTTATCTTAAGAATAGTTGTCTGGAGAAGGACTCCATTGTGAACCGTGATGAGACCTGGTGCCGGGTAAAGCGTGAGGGCTGCTATAAGAAAGAAATACATCTGGTGCCTTGTGAACAGACTGTCCAAAGTTGTTATCTATTGCTACGAGGACGGTTCCAGGGGACGGGATGCGTTGAAGCGTATCCTGGGTGACAGCCAGGTGAAAGCCCTTCAGTCAGACGGCTACAATGTCTATATGTATCTGGATGACCACATGGTTGATATAGAACATCTCTGTTGTATGGCTCATGCCCGTGCTAAATTCAAGTATGCGTTTGAACAGGGCGGTGATAAGGATGCCGCCTTTATATTGGAGCTGATAGGTGAGCTTTACAAACTGGAGCGAGAGTATGAGGAAGGCGGGTTGTCTCCCGGACAGATAAGGCTTTGCCGGAATAATTTGAAGACCAAAGAAATAATCATAAAGTTACGCGGTAAGCTTGACGTCTTGCTCAGGACGGTCATCCGCCCCGCGGCGAGTTAATGGATAAGGCTATAAGTTATATGAATACTTTCTGGACGCAGCTGTTCGCCTACTTGAATGACGGTTCTTATTCAATCGACAATTCCATTGCCGAACGTTTTATCCGTCCCTTGGCGGGTGAGCGGAAGACACCCTTTATTCTTCGGAAGTGACAAGATGACCCGCGTCTCAGCGGTATATCATACCATCATCTCAACATGCAAGATGCAGGGTGTGTCAGTGCTGGATTATTTCAAGAGATTTTTCAGCGAGATTGTTAAAGGACGTAGGGATTATGAACATTTGTTGCCCTTGACAATCGGACTGGATCAATAACAAACATTAAAAATCAGTATCTTTTTTGACGTTATTTATTAGGAAACCGCCTTGTGGCGGCTTTCCTTGGGATACACGTCAAAATTGGACGCTAACTAGTCGGTGGATATTTCTTACTTCTTTTATATGTTGATCTTTTGTGCTAGAGGCTGCTTGAATACTTACTTTATCATTCTTGTGATTATTATAAGTTTTTGCCATTAGGATATACCTGATTTTTTTATTTATACTTTATGGATTAATCAGCTTGGCATTTAGTGGGTATCAGAATTTGAAAAATCTAAAAAAATAATTCAATTTAAATCATTATGAATATAGCAATTGTTGGCACCGGCTACGTTGGTTTGGTGTCAGGTACCTGTTTTGCAGAAATGGGTGCTAATGTAACTTGTGTTGATGTAGATCAAAAGAAGATTGATAAACTCCATGAGGGAGAGATGCCTATTTATGAACCTGGGCTGGAGGAGTTAGTGAAACGTAATGTAGGGTATGGTCGATTGCATTTTACTACTGATTTGACTTCTGTGCTCGATGATGTAGAGGTGGTATTCAGCGCAGTAGGCACACCTCCTGATGAGGATGGATCTGCAGACTTAAAGTATGTGCTGGCTGTGGCCCGTCAGTTTGGTCAGAATGTCAATAAGTATACTATTCTAGTTACTAAATCGACCGTCCCTGTTGGTACGGCCAAGAAGGTGAAAGCAGTTATTCAAGAAGAGTTGGATAAACGTGGGGTGGATGTTCCATTTGATGTAGCATCTAATCCGGAATTTTTGAAGGAGGGCGCTGCTATTAAGGATTTTATGAGTCCAGATCGTGTAGTCGTAGGTATTGAAAGTAGTCGTGCAGAGGAGGTAATGACGAAGCTTTATCAACCATTTTTACTGCAAAATTTTAGAGTTATTTTCATGGATATTCTTAGTGCGGAGATGACGAAATACGCAGCTAATGCAATGTTGGCTACTCGCATTTCATTTATGAATGATATCGCCAACTTATGCGAGTTAGTCGGTGCAAATGTTCATAATGTGCGAAGAGGCATAGGGACAGATACTAGAATTGGTGCTAAATTCCTTTATGCTGGTTGTGGTTATGGTGGTTCGTGTTTTCCTAAGGATGTAAAGGCGCTGGTACATACTGGTATGGATATGGGGTATCGCATGAGGGTAATTGAAGCTGTGGAAGAGGTAAATGAATACCAAAAGGGGGTTGTTTTCAAGAAACTCCAGAAAATGATGCCAGAAGGGGAATCTCTGCAGGATAAGACAATTGCTGTACTTGGTTTAGCATTTAAGCCCGAAACTGATGATATGCGTGAAGCACCGGCTCTGGTAATAATTGATTGCTTACTGAAAACAGGCGCTAAAGTGCGTGTATTCGATCCTATTGCTATGGCAGAATGCAAGCGTCGTATTGGTGATACGGTTACGTATGCTGATAATATTTATGACTGTGTAGATGGTGCTTATGCCATGCTTTTGATGACGGAGTGGCGTCAGTTCCGCTTACCTTCATGGAATGTGATTAAGAAAATAATGATTGGTAATATTATTGTGGATGGTCGTAATATATATCATCGGGATGAACTGGAAGCTGAAGGATTTAGATATACTACGATTGGTGAATAGCTATGAATGAGTTAAAAGATTATGGGCTTGTTTCCATTATCATGCCATCTTATAATGCGTCACGTTTCATTACTGAGAGTATTAAGTCGGTGATTGTGCAGACTTATCAAAATTGGGAATTACTTATAGCTGATGATTGTTCGAAAGATTCTTCAGTTGAAGTTATAAAAAAAATAATTGATAAAGATCAGCGCATTAAACTATTTTCACTTCTGAAAAATGTGGGGGCTGCTGCTGCCCGGAATGTCGCAATAGAACATGCTAACGGACAATATATAGCATTTTTAGATAGTGATGATGTGTGGGAGCCTGAGAAACTAGAAAGGCAACTTGCTTTTATGAAGGAGAATAAGTATGCATTTACTTATTCTGAATATTATGTGATGGAAGAGGATGGGAAAAAAACGGGTAGTTTTATACGTATACCAAGCTCTTTATCTTATCGTCAATATTTGCGGAATACAATTATTGGATGTTTAACAGTCGTTATTGATCGCAATATCGTAGGTGATTTTCGCATGCCTCTTATTAAGAGTAGTCATGATATGGCGCTTTGGCTCTTGATAATGAAGAGGGGATATAAGGCTTATGGTATAAAGGAAGTATTGGCGGGTTATCGTCTGGTTTCAACCTCAAATACGGCTAAGAAATGGAAAGCAGCAAAAGATGTTTGGGAGAGTATATAGAAAAATAGAACATCTCTCTGTCCTTTTTTCGGCTTTTTGTTTTTGTGGTTATGTCTTTAATGCTGTAATTAAACGGATGTAGTATATGTTGATTAAATCAATTTTCGACAGGTTATTTTCATTCTTCGGTCTTTTTTTTCTCTGTCCAATTTTATTTATAGTTGCCTTTCTAATTCGTATTAAAATGCCAAGTGGTCCTATCATTTTTAAGCAGAAACGGGTAGGGCAGCACGGACGGTTATTTATCATGTATAAGTTCCGTTCCATGACGATGAATCATTCCGGAAGTTCGGTATCTGTACAGGGAGAGAGTCGTATTACTCCTTTGGGGGCAAAACTGCGGAAATATAAATTGGATGAATTGCCAGAATTATGGAATGTGTTGATAGGGGATATGAGTTTTGTTGGTCCTCGGCCGGATGTCCCGGGATATGCTGATAAACTTGAAGGGGACAATAGAAGAATGCTTCTTTTGAAACCCGGTATTACTGGCCCGGCCAGTTTGAAATACCGGAATGAAGAAGAATTATTAACACAGCAGGAAAATCCTCAAAAATACAATGATGAGGTGCTTTTCCCTGACAAAGTAAGGATTAATATAGAATATTTGGATAATTGGTCTTTCTGGAATGATATTAAAATCATTATTTATACAATACTTGGGAAAGATTTGTAATATCATAAAATGGTTGTTTATACCTTGTTTTTTATGGCGTAAATAATCCTTCTTTTCTTACTCTTTTTACTTCTCGATTTATAGTTTTATAATCACATAATTTTATGGACAAGAGAATTTATCTTTGCCTTGCTCACATGAGCGGGCAAGGAGCAGGGTTTTATAAAGGAAGCTTTCGATACTAACTGGGTTGTTCCTTTGGGCCCCAACGTGAATGCTTTCGAAGATGAACTGAAACATTTTGTAGGACAGGATAAGGAAGTTGTTGCTTTGTCTGCGGGTACGGCGGCCATCCATTTGGGATTAATCCAACTTGGTGTAGGAGCCGGTGATGAGGTTATCTGCCAGTCGTTTACGTTCTGTGCGTCAGCCAATCCTGTAGCTTACCAGGGAGCTAAACCTGTGTTTGTCGACAGTGAGGAGGATACCTGGAATATGGACCCTGTTTTACTGGAAGAAGCCATTAAGGACAGAATCGCAAAGACAGGTAAGAAACCGAAAGCTATTCTTCCTGTTCATCTTTACGGTATGCCTGCTAGGATTGATGAGATTTGCGCGATAGCCGCTAAATATGAAATCCCTGTGCTGGAGGATGCTGCGGAAGCTTTAGGTTCTGAGTTTAATGGCCGAAAATGCGGTACTTTCGGTACCTTTGGCGTGTTGTCTTTTAATGGTAATAAGATGATCACTACTTCGGGTGGCGGGGCTTTGATCGTTCCTGATGAAAGCGCCAAGAAGCAGACGATGTTTTATGCTACGCAGGCTCGTGAACCTTTCCCTCATTACCAGCATGAAAAGATCGGTTACAATTATCGTATGAGTAATATTTGTGCGGGTATCGGTCGTGGTCAGATGACTGTGCTGGATGAGCATATTGCGCATCACCGCCATGTACATGCTCTTTACGAGAATGCTTTTGAAGGTGTGGACGGTATAACGTTGAAATCTAATCCTGATGGTCGTTTCAATGCTAATTATTGGCTGTCTACTATTCTGATAGATCCAGTGAAGACCGGTACTAATTATGATGAGGTCCGGCGTAAACTGGATGAACAGGGAATTGAGACCCGTCCCTTGTGGAAACCTATGCATTTGCAGCCTGTCTATGCAACTAATCCTTGTTATGTGAATGGTGTTTCTGAGCGTTTGTTTAATATGGGTTTATGTATTCCTGCCGGTCCTTGGGTGACGGATGAAGATGTGGCTTATATTGTAGAACAGATAAAAGGATGTTGCAAAAAGTAGTTGTGGAATCTTGCGGATTGAATAAATAGTGGTATCTTTGTAGTAGAAAGGAGAACAAGATATGACAACGAATTTAACAATAGAGTTAGACAATAACTTATTGGAAAGCCTTAACCAATACGCTAAAAGTAGAGGAAGAACTGTATCTGAAATATTAGAGGGACAGTTGCGCAAATTGGTGCAGATTCAATCAAAGAGAAAAACAACTCCGGTTTCTTCTAAACTACGCGGAGTTGTAAAGTTGCCTAAGGATTTTGACTATAAAAAAGAGATGGAAGAAAGAATCTGATGAAGCACTATTTTGTAGATACTAATGTTGTTATTGACATGTTAGCAGATCGCGAAGGATATGCGGATGCTGCTTGTGAACTCTTTGATGCTGCAGGAAGAGGGGAGGTGCATTTGTCTATCTGTGCTCTTTCTTATTCGACTATTTATTATATTCTACGTAAATATGCGGGGAAAGAAAATGCGATTTCAAGTTTGCGTGATTTGACTGACTATGTCTCTATTTTGCCAGTTGATGCAGAGGTTATAAGAAAAGCATTGTATTCTGAATTTTCTGATTATGAAGATGCTATACAGCATTATGCTGCGTTACAAGATGCTTCAGTTGAAGGTATAATAACACGGAATATTAAAGATTATAGGTATTCAGATATTCCAGTGCTGTTGCCAACAGAATTCCATAAGTAATATCAAAGTTTGTTGGACTAATAAAGCAAGTGAGCCGCTATCCGGAAGTCATTCGGATGGTGGCTTTTTTGTTTGTGGGCAGATTTCCGTTTTTCTTTGCTACATTTCGTTTTACGAAAAATAAGAGTTTGAAAGTACTTCTCATAATCTCACTCTGTGAGGATACCAGAGTAGGATTATTCAATCCTTAATGATGAAGTTCGTTATGGTTTCCTGAATTTTTTAGTACCATACTATACCAAAAGACCATCTTTTAATGATCTGGCTCATTGTTACTTATAACTTTTCTCAGAAAAACTGCTCTCACTGCCCTTTTTCCTTCTTTTATTAGAGATTTAATCCTCACCTTTGCATTATCGTTGATCAGCGAAGTGAATTAAAACGGAATTTAAATCGCTAAATGAAAAAAGTAGAATGAGTGTAATTTTTAGAACGGTGGAGAGACCGTCTGACCCTCGGGTTGAGAATTCTCCCAAAAAGTATTTCCCGCAATTAGTAACTTTAGGACAAAGTGTAAATCTGGCATTTATTGCCCAAAAGATGCAGGATCGTTCATCGCTGTCTATCGGTGATATCAGAAGTGTAGTACAGAATTTTGTAGAGAAATTGAAAGAACAGTTGTTGGAAGGTAAGACGGTGAATATTGCCGGGTTAGGCGTATTTATGCTGGCTGCCAAGTCGAAAGGATCGGATAAGGCGGAGGATATTACAGCCAAGAGCGTGGATAGTGTCCGTATCTGCTTTCAAGCCAATAAGGAGTTGAAGATAACCAAGACTGCTACCCGTGCCGGTGAAAAGTTGGATCTGGTCAGCTTGGACGATTATCTGAAGGGCCTATCGAATGTTCCTACGGGAGGTGGTTCGGATAGTGGTTCGGGAGGTGACTCGGGCGACGGAGGACTGGATGAGAACCCTCTCGGTTAACGAAAACTAATAATTAAAGCTAAAGAAGATCTTTATGAAGAAAACGAGTTGGAATATGATATTAAAAGTGATTATTGCCGTAGTTACTGCCATTGCAGGTGTAATTGGAGTACAGGCAATGACGCAAGTATAAGGGCTGTTTAAAATAAGCCGGGAGTGCAAAACAAATGTACTCCCGGCTATTTTTTTTAGTAGACTGGAAAGCTACTTTTCAATCCATTTCACTATTTCCTCCGATAATGGATTGGTACTTGAACCATAGGAAGCTACCCATTTCCCGTTTTCATCAATCAGGAATTTATGGAAATTCCAACCGACTTTTGCGTCTTGCACACCGTTCTCGCTCTTCTGGGTTAACCATTTATACAAAGGAGCAATGTCTTTTCCCTTTACAGAGATTTTAGCCATCATAGGAAAGGTTACTCCATAATTCAATGTACAAAATTCTTTGATTTCCTCGTTACTGCCCGGCTCCTGACTTAGGAAATTATTAGCAGGAAAGCCGATTATTACAAAATTATCCTTTCCATACTTCTCATATAACTCTTCGAGCTTAGCGTATTGCGGAGTAAATCCACATTTGGAAGCGACATTAACTACCAGCACTTTTTTGCCTTTAAAGGTGGAAAGTGATATATCTTCTCCATCAATGGTCTTGACTGTAAAGTCGTAGAAACTCTTTTGCTGTGCCTGAGCAGCTATTGCCATCATTGCCATAAAAATACTTATAATAATTGTTTTCATCTTTATATTCTGTTTATATAAAAACAAAATGGAGACTTAAATAGTTTATCATTGAAATAAAAAAAACACTACCTTTGCGCCCCGGTAAAAGATTAGTTTTTTGTAGGTAAAATAGGTATGAAGAAGAGTCTTATCGCATTAGCATTCGGCACCTTGGGATTAGGGATTGCCGAATTTGTCATGATGGGCATCTTGCCCGATGTGGCTAAAGATTTAGGTATCAGTATTCCTGTTGCGGGACATTTTATTTCCGCATACGCTTTGGGAGTTTGTGTAGGTGCACCTGTATTGATCTTAGCTCGTAAGCATCCATTAAAACATATCTTATTGGCATTGGTTACTTTGATGATGGTAGGAAATACCTGTGCGGCACTGGCACCTAACTACTGGGTGTTATTGCTGGCACGCTTTATCTCCGGACTTCCTCATGGTGCATATTTCGGAGTGGCCTCTATTGTGGCGGAAAAGTTGGCTGATAAAGGAAAAGGTTCCGAGGCTGTATCGATAATGATAGCAGGGATGACCATAGCCAATCTGTTCGGAGTTCCACTGGGCACTTCTTTGAGTAATTCCATTTCCTGGCGTGTCACTTTCTTATTGGTAGGTTGCTGGGGTGTGATTATACTTTATTATATCTGGCGTTGGGTGCCTCATGTGGAAGGGTTGAAAGATACTGGATTTAAGGGGCAATTCCGATTCCTGAAAACACCGGCTCCCTGGCTGATTTTGGGTGCAACGGCTTTAGGAAACGGAGGTGTTTTCTGCTGGTATAGTTATATCAATCCGTTGCTGACGGAGGTGTCCGGATTTACTGCGGAAAGCATTACCGCGCTGATGGTATTGGCGGGCTTTGGTATGGTGGTAGGTAATCTGGTTAGCGGACGGCTTTCCGACCGTTATACTCCCGGGAAAGTGGGGACTACTGTGCAGGCTATGATCTGTATTGTATTGCTGTTGATATTCTTCCTGTCTCCTTATCCGTGGTTATCTGCATTGTTGATGTCTGTGTACGGCCGGTCTGTTTGCGGTTTCCAGTCCGGAACAGGTGCTGATAATCCGTGTGGCAAAAGGGGGAGAGATGCTGGGAGCAGCCTGTGTGCAGGTAGCATTCAATCTCGGAAATGCTATTGGAGCCTATGTGGGAGGATTAGCCATTAGTGGTGGATACCGTTATCCGGCACTGGCTGGAGTGCCTTTCGCTATGGTAGGTTTTATCCTGTTTCTGACCTTCTACAAGAAATATCAGGCGAAATATTAAAACATTTCAATATCTTTTCGTATTTTTGTCCGCAAGTATTAACTAAACGAAACGAATTATGAAAACTTTGAATGTTGGAAAAATACTTTTTTTACTGATGATTGTCATGGGGTTGTCATCATGTGGTGATGAGTATTACACTGACGATTATTTGAGAAACAGTGATGAAAAACTATGCGCAAAAAAATGGGTAGAAGAATACACAACAGAGAACAAAGACGGCGTTGAAGTGTTATGTAGTCATCAATTAAAATTTGCTAAAGCTGATTATTCTGGTCAGGAGATTTGGGAATATTATCGTAGTGGAGAAAGTCGCCCTTATGAAACAACTTCACGTACTTTTACGTGGAAATGGATAGATAAAACAATGGAAGGTTTGATTTTGAACTATGGTGCCGGTGAAATAAAGTACTTTGATAATGTATGGGTACGTGAGAACTATTTATCCGGCAAATTGAATGGAATGATTGTGATGATGGTAGGTACTAATTTTTAATAATAATGCCTTATGAAACGCTTAATTTATAAGCTATTTTTTCTTTCAGTCCTTTTCATTGGGCTTACAGCTTGTGATGATCAGGATGAAACGGAATATTGGTTGCCTGGTACATGGGCTGGAACGGTAGGTAATCGTGATGCTTCATTCCAATTTAATGAGAATCGGACGGGTAGCTTTCGTATAGAGGGTGGTGATTCTGGTACATTCGATTGGTATTTTGAAGATGAACGTTATTGGACAGCATCTTCGGGAACTATTATTTTGGATTTTGGGCGTGGTGATAAAGCTTGTATTACAGGTTCATACGCAGATCGAAAATCTATTTCAGGATGGTATTATAGTTTTTATGAAGACTATTTGGATGGTTATGATGACGAGGCTCGGGCATTAGTTTTGCGTAGAGTTGGTTATTGAGAACTTAAATTTATTAATAAATAGCCCCCGCAGATTGAAGTGCGGGGGCTATTTTGCTTATATCCTTTTATTTCTTCAAAAATAACTTCTTGAATTCATTCGGATAAGGCGTTTCAAACTTCATCAACTCTCCCGTAACCGGATGGTAGAAACAAAGCTTGAAGGCATGAAGCGCCAAGCGTCCAATGGGGTTTACGTCTTCTATTCCGTAGCGGCCATCACCAATAATAGGATGCCCTAAGTCCTGCATGTGCACACGAATTTGGTTCTTACGACCGGTCTCAAGATCCAACTCTACAAGGGAATAACCATTGGCACGCTTAATTGTACGATAGTGTGTGATTGCTTTCTGCCCTCCGTCATCTGTTGGACTGGAATAAACATAAAGCGTACGATCTGTAAGCCAGGATATGACACAACCTGCATTCTTTTCCATTTCTCCTGTGACTACGGCTACATAGCGACGGTCGGTTACAATCTCATGCCAGTTGTCACGCAATGTGCGTTGCGTTTTTTCATCCTTTGCAAACATCATCAGTCCGGAAGTGTCACGATCGAGGCGATGAACGATGTACACGTTGCTACCGCGTCCATTAGAGCGCTGAACATATTCATTTAGAATATGGTATGCTGTACGTTCCTTCTGACGTTCACTGCTGACTGACAACAGGCCTTGCATCTTTTCCACCACTATGATATATGCATCCTCATATACAATCTTTAGCAGGTTGTTATGGAATTCTTTCTTGCCTTTATCACGACTGATTTGTACTTTCATACCCGGTTTTAACGGGAAATTATATTGAGTGGTGATCACACTGTCTACGAATACCACTCGCTTGCTGAGCAATGATTTTAGTTTGGTACGGCTGGCATCCGGCATCTTGGCTGCCAGAAACTCCATAAGTTCCATCGGTTCGTTTACTGTGTAGTCCGTATATTGGGTGCGGGCTCGCGCTACTATTTTTCCTTTTGCCACGTTGATAGTGATTAATGGTTAGTGATTAGTGATAAAATTCTCAGTCTTCATTTCTTAATTCCAGAAGCACTACGTTTTCTACGTGGTGGGTGTGGGGGAACATATCTACCGGTTGTATGGCTTTTACTTTATATTTTACGTCGAGCAGTTGCAGGTCGCGTGCCTGTGTGGCAGGATTGCAGCTTACATATACGATACGTTTCGGTTCGGCAAACAGGATAACATCTACCACATCCTGATGCATTCCTGCACGCGGAGGATCGGTAATGATAACATCCGGGCGCCCATATTGATTGATGAAATCTTGGGTCAGCATGTCTTTCATATCACCGGCAAAGAATAATGTATTCTTAATCCCGTTGATTTCTGCATTTACCTTTGCATCTTCGATAGCTTCGGGTACATATTCAATACCAATAACCTGGTGGGCTTGTTTGGAAACAAAGTTGGCAATGGTTCCTGTGCCTGTATAAAGGTCGTAAACCAACTCCTTACCGGTCAGTCCGGCGAAGTTGCGTGCTATCTTATAAAGATTGTATGCTTGTTCGGAGTTTGTCTGATAGAATGATTTAGGACCTATTTTGAAGCGTAATCCTTCCATCTCTTCGAAGATGTGATCTTTCCCCTTGAAAGTGTACACATCCAGGTCGGTAATGGTATCATTACGCTTATTATTAATAATGTATAGGAGAGAGGTGATTTCAGGGAATGTATCTGCTACATATTGCAGGAGTTGCTTGAATAATCTCAATTCTTCTACCTCTTCTTCTATTTTAGCTATTAGGATAACCATTAATTCTCCGGTGGTAGATGTGCGGATGATCATGTTGCGCAACATGCCTTCCTGTGTGCGGAGGTTGATGAAAGAATAATTGTGTTCGTAAGCATAATCACGTACGGCATTGCGGATACGGTTGGATATGTCATCTTGCAACCAGCACTTCTCTATAGCCAGTACTTTATCGAAAGCGTTGGGGATATGGAAACCTACGGCATTCATCTGTTCGTATACCACATTCTGTTTTATTTCTTCTTCCGTCAACCAACGTTTGTTAGAAAAAGTGTACTCCAGTTTATTTCTGTAGAATTGTGTTTTCTCGGAACCGAGGATCGGAGAAATTTCCGGAAGTTCGATTTTTCCGATGCGGGTAAGGTTGTCCGTTACTTGTTTTTGCTTGTACTTGATTTGCTCAGAATAGGGAAGAACTTGCCATTTGCAACCGCCACATACGCCATAATGTTGGCAAAATGGGACAGCTCTTTCACGAGAATATTCGTGGAACTTCACTGCTACAGCTTCAGCATAATGATGTTTTTTTCTCTTAATTTGCAGGTCTACTACATCTCCGGGAACGACATAAGGTACGAAAATAACCAAATCATTAACCTTTGCGATGGCTTTTCCTTCGGCAGCCACATCCGTTATTGTCACTTTCTCCAGTAGAGGAAGCTCTTTTCTATTTCTTGCCACTTTTACACCAGTCTAATAAATTATTCTGCAAAAATAGACATTTTTTCGGGAATTCTCTCTATGAAGTGAAATATTAAAGATTGCAATGTCGAAATTGCATTTTGATAGAAAGTTTTTTCTCAAAAAGTTTTCTAGTATGCGAAATATACTTAGATTTGCGAACAGAAAAAAATCACAATTGAGAAACTTAAATTTATATTATGGACAAGAAAAGAGTTTATACCTTTGGTAACGGTCAGGCAGAAGGAAAGGCTGACATGAAAAATCTTTTGGGGGGTAAAGGCGCCAACCTTGCCGAGATGAACCTTATTGGGGTTCCGGTTCCTCCCGGTTTTACAATCACGACTGAGGTTTGTACCGAATATAATGAGATGGGGCAGGAAAAAGTGGTTGCTCTGTTGAAAGGCGAAGTAGAAAGCGCCATAGCAAGAGTGGAAGAATTGATGTCTTCTAAGTTCGGTGATATAGAAAATCCCTTACTGGTTTCGGTACGTTCCGGTGCTCGCGCTTCCATGCCGGGTATGATGGACACAATCCTTAATCTGGGTTTGAACGATGAAGTGGTAGAAGGATTGACACGTAAAACTGGCAATGCCCGTTTTGCATGGGACTCTTACCGTCGTTTCGTACAGATGTATGGTGACGTGGTATTGGGTATGAAACCGACTAATAAGGAGGATATCGATCCGTTCGAAGCTATCATTGAAGAAGTGAAGCATGCGAAAGGTGTGAAGCTGGATAACGAATTGGAAGTGGAAGACCTCAAAGAATTGGTGAAGAAGTTTAAAGCTGCCGTGAAGGAGCAAACCGGAAAAGATTTCCCGGCTTGTGCTTATGAGCAGTTGTGGGGTGCTGTTTGCGCAGTATTTAACTCCTGGATGAACGAACGTGCTATTCTGTATCGTAAGATGGAAAGTATACCCGATGAGTGGGGTACAGCTGTCAACGTACAGGCAATGGTATTCGGCAATATGGGCGAAACTTCAGCTACAGGTGTTTGTTTCAGCCGCGATGCCGGTACGGGTGAAGACTTGTTTAATGGTGAATACCTGATCAATGCACAGGGTGAAGACGTTGTGGCAGGTATCCGTACTCCGCAACAAATTACAAAGGTCGGTTCGCAACGCTGGGCAGAACTTGCAGGCGTCAGCGAAGAAGAGCGTGCAGCCAAATATCCGTCCATGGAAGAGGCTATGCCGGAAATCTACAAGGAGCTGGATATGCTGCAAACTAAACTGGAAAACCACTATAAGGATATGCAGGACATGGAGTTCACCGTGCAGGAAGGCAAGCTTTGGTTCCTCCAGACACGTAACGGCAAGCGTACCGGAGCCGCCATGGTGAAGATTGCAATGGATTTGCTGCATCCCAGGGCATGATTGATGAAAAAACAGCTTTGATGCGCTGTGAGCCCAATAAATTGGATGAATTGCTTCACCCTGTGTTTGATAAGGCGGCTTTGAAGCAGGCCAAGGTTTTGACTCGCGGCCTTCCGGCTTCTCCGGGTGCAGCTTGCGGACAGATTGTGTTCTTTGCCGAAGATGCTGCCGAATGGCATGCCGGCGGTAAGCGCGTGGTGATGGTGCGTATAGAAACTTCTCCGGAAGATTTGGCAGGCATGGCTGTTGCCGAAGGCATCCTGACCGCACGGCGGTATGACTTCGCACGCTGCCGTTGTAGCACGTGGTATGGGTAAATGCTGCGTATCCGGTGCGGGAGCATTGAACATCGACTACAAGGCACGCACGGTAGAGGTGGACGGCGTTGTGTTGAAAGAAGGCGATTTCATCTCTCTGAACGGTAGCACCGGCGAGGTTTACAAAGGAAAAGTGGAAACAAAAGCAGCCGAGCTTTCCGGTGATTTTGCGTACGAATTGATGGCTTTGGCCGATAAATATACGAAACTTCAGGTACGTACTAATGCCGATACTCCGCATGATGCTGTGGCACGTAATTTTGGTGCTGTGGGAATCGGTCTTTGTCGTACGGAACATATGTTCTTCGAAGGTGAGAAAATCAAGGCAATGCGTGAAATGATTCTGGCTGAGGATGCGGATGGACGTCGTAAAGCATTGTCTAAAATTTTGCCATATCAGCAGGCGGATTTTAAAGGAATCTTTAAGGCTATGGAGGGTTGTCCGGTGACTGTTCGTCTGCTTGATCCGCCTTTGCACGAGTTCGTTCCTCACGATTTGAAAGGACAACAGGAAATGGCAGATACCATGGGTGTAAGTTTGCAGTATATCCAGCAACGTGTAGAGGCACTTTTGAGCATAATCCGATGTTGGGTCATCGTGGTTTGCCGTTTGGGAAATACATATCCTGAAATTACACAGATGCAGACGCGTGCCATCCTGGTGCTGCTTTGGGAATTGAAGAAG
>VOFK01001589.1_pt1 | contig 93640 bp, 124 predicted proteins | sample 5384121 | NCBI WGS metagenome assembly VOFK01 (sample SAMN12384730, study PRJNA508395) | human gut metagenome | isolation source: healthy gut J | host: Homo sapiens
CATTTGTTAGACAGTATGATATACTATCTAACAAGTGGGGTGTTTTGCTATGCCAAAAGGAGTACCAAACAAACGATATACGCCGGAGTTCAAGAAAATGGTTGTAGAAACCATGAGAAAAGAACATCTGAGTATCTATGCAGCAATGCAAGAATTTGGAATTAACGACCATAAAATTATAGAGCGCTGGGAACGCATTTATTTGGAAGAAGGGCCGGAAGGCTTGTCGGTTGAGCGAGGGCCGCAGCAGCACTGGTCGGTCAAAGAAGCTGCCAAAAGAGGTAGAAGAAGATCTGTTGGCCGAAGTGCAGCGACTGCGCGCGGAGAATGACTACCTAAAAAATTTGCAAGCCTTGGTTTTGGAAGACGAGCGACGCCAGCACAAAAAACGCTGGTAGTTCAGAAGCTAAGGCAAAAACACGCACTCAGTATTCTGCTCTCAATCGCTCAACTACCCCGTGCCACTTTCTACTATCATTTGAAGCAGATGCAGAGAAAGAAGACAAATATGCATCTGTTAAGGAAGAAATCACAACGATTTACCACGAAAACAGAGGGGCCGGTACGGCTATCGCCGGATCACGGCAGAACTTCGCAAGCGCAATTTCCTCCTGAACCACAAGACTGTCCAGCGGCTTATGAAAGAGTTGGGCTTAGTTTGCCGTGTCAGGATGAAGAAGTACCGCTCTTATAAGGGAGAAGTGGGCAAAATAGCGCCAAATCTGTTAAACCGGGACTTCCGCGCCGAAAAGCCGAACCAGAAGTGGGTCACCGATGTGACAGAGTTCAGTTTGTTTGGCGAGAAGCTCTATCTCTCGCCCCATCCTTGATCTGTGCAGCAGCGATCTGGTCAGCTATACCATATCGGATCGTCCTGCACTCAGCATGGTAACCACCATGCTGGACGAGGCGTTTGCAAAGATCCCGGCCGAAACAAACCTGATTCTCCATTCTGACCAGGGCTGGCAGTACCAACACAAACAATACCAACAGATGCTCCGGGAGAAAGGTGTTCGCCAGAGCATGAGCCGCAAGGGAAACTGTCTGGACAATGCTGTGATAGAAAATTTCTTCGGGCTGCTCAAAAAGTGAGCTGCTGTATTTGCAGGAGTTTCGGTCTATGAAGCATTTCAAACTGGAACCCGTTGAATATCCGGATGACTACAACAACCGCAGGATCAAGGCAAAACTGAAGGGCTTGCTGCCTGCAATTCACAGACAGCAAGCCCTTTCGGCTGCTTGAACAATTTTACTTCAGAATATTGTCTAACTTTTTGGGGTCACTTCAATATTGCAAGCGCGGGGAAATTTTTAAAAAAGTTTTCTTCTTTGGCTTCCCCCGCGAGCGCGTGTCGAAGCGCAACCGCCGTAGGCGGCTCTTAAGCGGGGGGACTGAAGCTGTCTGCGATGCAGACGCTGATGAGGGGCAGGTGTGCCGTTATCGCCCTTTGCCGGGCAGCCACCGGAAGGCCGCCCCTCATCCGGCCTGCGGCCGCAGCCTTCTCCCAAGGGAGAAGGCACAGGGTTGATATCCAGCTCCACCGGGCAATGGTCGCTGCCCATCACATCCATCAGGATCGCAGCGTTCTGGATTTTGTCGGCAATGCGGTCGCTGACCAGAAAATAGTCGATACGCCAGCCCGCGTTGCGCTCCCGCGCGCGGAACCGCATGCTCCACCAGCTGTACATGCCGGTGGCATCAGGGGTGCAGGCGGCGGAAGGAATCCGGTAAAGCCCGCCGCCAGCAACTCGCTCGTCCAGCTTGCCGCGCTCTGATCGCTGAAGCCCGCCGCGCCGCGGTTGGGGCCCGGGTTTTCAGGTCAATGTCCTCATGCGCCACATTCAGGTCCCCGCACAGGATCACCGGCTTTTTCGGCATCCAAGCTTCTGCAGGTAGCGGCGCAGGTCATCCTCCCCACTGCATACGGTAGTCGATGCGCGCCGGCGTTCTGGGCGTTGGGGAACATAGAGGTTGACGAGGTAGAAATCCGGGTATTCCAGCGTGATGGCGCGGCCCTCGTGGTTGTGGATATCCTCGTCCAGGCCGTACCGTACCGCACGCTGAGCGCCGGTTCCCTGGCCCAGATGGCCGTGCCGGAGTAGCCTTTTTTATCGGCGCTGTATATGTACTCGGTGTAACCTTCGGGCGCAAAATCCGCCTGCCCGGGCTGCATTTTCGTTTCCTGGATGCAGAAAAAGTCCGCGTCCAGCGCCGGAACACATCCTCAAAACATTTTCAGGCAGGCCCGCAGACCGTTGACGTTCCAGCTGATAAATTTCATCTCGTCATCGCTTTTGATGTTATGCTTGATGTTTACAAATCTTCCATGCACCGCGCTGTGGAAGCGAGGCGATAAAGCAGATGACACGGCAAGGTCAGTCCACCACCATGGCGGTGAACGCCCAGCGCTAACCCATCCGCACGCAGATCACGGTGCTTCGCAAACCCCAGCCGCCAGACGGCTGTGCTCAGGATCGAAACGACCATCGTGAATCTCACATCGTTGGCGGCGCGCAGGGCGTTGGGCAGCACAAAGCCGGCCGGCCACAAAAATCGCCACACCGTCATGGATCATGACCAGCGTCCAGGACAGGGGCGCGCTCCGGCGAGGGTGTACATGCCCAAAAATCCGGTTCAGGAAGAGCAGCACCAGCAGATTCTACGGTGCCCTGCGCGATGGTAATATGCAAAAGCAGCTTTTTTGTATAATGCTTCGTCTGCTCAAAATCCTGTGCGCCACACAGCGGGCCCACGACCGTAATCATGGCAAGGCCCATTGCGTTGCCGACGATGCAGCCGGACAGCATCGAGATTGTTGGCCACCGCATTGGCCGAGATATGCACAGTGCCGAACAGCGAGATCATCGAAACGACCAGCACCCGGCCAAGCTGGAACAGGCTGTTCTCAAACGCCGAGGGATGCCGATGTAGAGGATGCTCCTGACGGTGCGTCCCTCCAGCCGGATAACTGTGCGCGGCGTGATGCGCAGCACATAGTCCCGCTTGGCGGCCAGTGACAGAATGATGACCGCCCCCACCGCGCGGGAGACCAGCGTTGGCACGGCAACGCCCGCAACGCCCATGCGCAGCACAAAGACGCAGAGCGCATTGCCGCAGAAGTTGATGGCGTTGACAAGGACCGAGACCTTCATCGACACCGCGCTGTTGCCGGTAGAGCGGAAGATCGCCGCGCCCGCGTTGTAGAGTGCCAGAAACGGAAACGACAGCGCCGTGATCGTAAAGTAGGTCAGGCACGCCTGCATGACATCCTCGCTGATCGTGCCGAAGAAGAGCCGCAGCTGTGCCGTGCGGGTTAAGGCAGAACGCCGCCACCGCCGTGCCGAGAATACCGCTGAGCCCCACCAGCTGCCCGGCGCTGCGGGCGGCCTCCTCGGGCCGCTTTGCGCCCAGATGCTGGCTGGTCACGACTGCGCCGCCGGTTGCCAGCGCGCCGAACACTGTGATGATAAGCTGGTTGATCATATCCACCAGCGACACGCCGGAGATCGCCGCCTCCCCCACCGAGGAGACCATGACGGTATCGGCCATGCCAACCAGAACACCGAGCGCCTGCTCGATGATAAGCGGCCAGAGCAGCGCCAGCAGCTGTTGGTTTGTAAACAGTCGTTCCTTTTTCACCTTATATAACATCTCACTTTCCCAGTATGAGTATAGCACAAAAAAATCCCCCGCGCAATGCGCGGGCAGGGTTTACTCGTACCGCAGGGCCTCGATGGGGTCAAGCTTAGCGGCCTTGTTGGCGGGATAGTAGCCGAAGAATACGCCGATGGCCATACTGAAGCCGACTGCCACCACGATGGCGGTCAGGCTCGGGCGGGCGGCGTAGCCACAGCCGCTCAGCCCCTGCACCGAGGGCCAGCCCCAGCAGGATACCGGCGATGCCGCCGATCAGGCAGAGGATGACGCTCTCGGTGATGAACTGCATCCGGATCGCCGCCGCCGGGGCGCCGAGCGCCTTGCGGGTGCCGATCTCCCGGGTGCGCTCGGTGACGGAAACCGTCATGATGTTCATGACGCCGATGCCGCCCACCAGCAGCGAGAGTGCCGCAATGGCGGAGATACCCAGCGATACCGTGCCGAGCATCGAGGACATCGAGTCAAGCAGGCTTGCCAGACTTGAGGCACTGACCGTCCAGGAGTCGTTGCGGGTGTAGTAGCTGGCGAAGAAATCGCCGACCGTATCCACGAACGAGGTCACATTGACCGCCGTGCCGTCCGCTACGACCGTGATGCTCTGGTAACCGGCCCCCGCCCCGGCGATGGACTTTGCCACATCGAGCGGGATATAAAAATCCGTCTGGATCGAATCATCGTCCGTGCCGGAGAACATGCTGGAATAGCTGTCCTCCGTGTAACGGTAGACGCCCTCTATATAAAAGGTATACAGGTCCTTGTTGATGGTCAGCGTCACCGCCTTGCCGATGGCATCCTGCGCGGTTCCGCCGATGGCCTGCTCAACGAACTTTTCCGACACACAGGCCACCTTGCGGCCCGCATCCTTGTCATCGTCAGCCAGCGGCCGCGAGAATCTGCGAATCTGTGTCAAGATTTTCCAGCGTGGCGGCGTTGGCACCGCTGACCGTGGCCGTGATGGTCGTGGTCGGGTCGCCGTATTTTGCCACCGTACCGCTGCCGACCTGCTGGGTCAGCTCGATATGATCGACCTTGCCGGGGAAGGCAGTAAGAAAGTCCTGCATCATCGCATCGGTGATGAGGTCGGCGTCTGACGGCTTGGAGTCCATGAACCGCCGCAGCGTGACGCCCTGCGCCGTGCCCGAGGTATCGTTTGCGCTTTTTCTGCACAACGCTGACCGAAATGTTGCTGGCACCCATACCGGCCATCGAATCAGTGACCGAGCCGGTCATGCTGTTGCCGACCGTGTCGATGGCAATGACCGCCGCAATGCCGATGATGATGCCCAGCATGGTCAGGGCGCTGCGCATCTTGTTGCGCTTTTTACGCTGGCCAGCGCCATGCTGATATTTTCAAAGAGCTGCACGTTCGCCTGTCCCCTTTCGTTCCCCCACGATCAGTCCGTCGCGCAGCGTCAGCACCCGCTGGCACTCCTCGGCCAGCGCAGGGTTGTGCGTGATCAGCACGATGGTCTTGTGGTATTTTTCATGCATTTCGTGAAAGAGGTCCATCACGACACGGCTTGTCTGGCTGTCCAGCGCGCCGGTCGGCTCGTCGGCCAGGATCAGCGCCGGCTCGTTGACCATGGCGCGGGCGATCGCCACCCGCTGCTTCTGCCCGCCGGAAACTCGTTGGGCTGGTGGCGCATCCGATCGGCCATGCCGACCCGACCCAGCCAGTCCTTGGCGCGGCGGATGCGCGCTCGGCAGCGGGCACACCCGCGTAAAAGCATCGGCAGCTCGACATTTTTCAGCGCACTCTGCCGCCCGATCAGGTTGTAGGTCTGGAACACAAAGCCGATCTTGCGGTTGCGGATGGCCGCCAAGTCGTTGTCGTCAGCGTCGTGGATGTTCACGCCGTCCAGCACATACTCCCCGGCGGTCGGCTTGTCCAGCACGCCGATAATGTTCATCAGGGTGGATTTGCCCGAGCCGGACTCGCCCACGATGGCAACGAACTCGCCGGGGTAGACGGTCAGGTCGATGCCGTGCAGGATCTCCAGCTCATTGGGCTGGCCGATGTAGTAGCTTTTGCGGATGCCGCGCATCGCAATGAGCGGCCGGGCCGGGTGGTCAGCCTCCGCCCCGAGCAGGCTCTGCGCGATCGTCTGGGCGAACTGTTCGGTGTTCTGCATCACTGACCTCCCGGCCCGCCGGGGCCGCCGCCCATATCATTGCCGGCTGCCGGGGCGATGGTCACGCCGTCCGGCATATCGCTGCCGTCCCCCACATAGAGGCTGCCGTCCTCCATCATCTGGGCGGCGCTGTCGGTGCTGCTCTCGATGCCCTGGGTCAGGTCTGCGGTGGCACGGATGATGTCGCCCTCGTGCAGGTCATCGCCGGTGATCTCCACATAATAATCGTTGGTGTCACCCTCGCTGACGGCGACCTCCTCAAAGGTCATATCGGTGCCCTCGCCGCCGGTCCTGCGCAGCACATAGGTCGTGCCGTCCTCGTTCGTGCCCACGGCATCGCGGGGGACGGTAAAGACATCGTCCTTCTCGCTGATGACGATCTCGACCTTGGCGGAGATACCGATGAGCAGGCCGCTGTCCTGCCCGTTGACCGTGACGGTCGCGCCGAAGCTGCCGCTGTCATTCGCCACGGGGTCGATGCGGGTCAGCGTGCCGCTGATGACGGCATCGCCGGTGGCATCGCTCGTGATGCGGCAGGTCATGCCGGTGGACAGCTTGCCGACCGAGCTTGCGGGGATCGTGACCTCCACGGTCAGATTCTCCACATCCTGAATCGTGGCCACTGTGCCGCTGCAGACATCACCGACTGTGGCGTTCAGGGCGGTGATCGTGCCGTCCATCGTGGCGGTCAGGGTACATTCCCCTCCAGTGCGGTCTGCAGGCTGGTCAGCTTGTCGTCCTCGCGCTGGGACTGCGCAAGCTTGGTGGCGGCATCGTCCACATTCCGCGCAGCATTCGTGGCCGACTTCTGGTAGGACTCCTGCGCCTTCTGCAGCGCATCGGCGTAGTTCTGGATGCTCTCGTAGCACTTTTTTCACCGCGTCAAAGCCCCTGCAGCCCCAGCTCCGGGATGCTGCACTGCGCCTTGGCGATGCTCTCACGGTTTTGATAGTCCTCGATCTGGCCCTGCAGCCCCTCGGCGCGGTCCGTCTCGCCGCTCTGCCGGGCCTGCGTCAGCTGGATCTGCAGGTTGGCAAGGGTATTCTCGTACCCGGCGATCTCCTCGGCATAGCGGGTGTACCAGTCTGTCACGACCTCGCGGTTCGTCTTGCCGGCGTTATCGTCCGTTGTCATGGTGCTGTAGTAGTCGTTCAGCCCGAGCGTATCATACTCCTGCTGGGCGGCTTTGCCAGCTCCTGCTGCGCGCTGGCCTGATCGGCGGCCTGATCCTCCACGCTGCGGGTATAGCTTTTCTCGGCGCTCGTCCGGGTATCGCTGCTGTCAAGCTCGGCGTTGGCGATCTGCTTTTCGACATCGGCAGTGTCCAGCGTGGCGATGATGTCGCCCTTCCTGACTGTATCGCCGACCGCGACATTGACTGCCGTGACCTTGTAGGTCTTGACCGCATCCGCCGCCGTAACGCTGGCGCTGCTGCCCGACTTGACCGTGCCGTTGACGCTGACCGAATCGCTCAGGGTCGTTTTGGTCAGCACGGTGGTGCGCACATACTGGTAGGCCGTGCCGCCGGCCTGCCGGGCCTTGCCGCACACGGCGATGGCGATGCCCACCGCCAGCAAAACAGCCAAAAGGGCGGTCAGTTTTTTGTGCTTCTTGACCCATGCAAACGGGTTATGCTTTGTCTTTGTTTTCTCTGCCATACCGGCTCCCCTTCTTTATGCAGGTGATATTTCAACAAAAATGAGTATATCCTGCAAATGTGTTGATTTTTTGAAAGAAGCATGAAAAAAGCGGCACCTCTTCCGTAAAAAGATGTGCCGCACAGCCTTCTTTACCGCTCCTCGCGGAAGTAGGCGAGCCCCAGATGGGCCGGGGGCTGATTTTCCTTTTTCTTGCGCATCGAAACCACGATCAGCACCACGATGGTGACGACATAGGGCAGCATCTGCACAAGGTCGGTCATATAGCTGGCCAGCGTGATGCCGAGCAGGCTGGGCAGGAACTGGTACAGCCAGTAGAGCATACCGAACAGGTAGGCGCCCCAGATGGCATTGAGGGGTTTCCATGTCGTAAAGATGACGAGTGCCACGGCCAGCCAGCCCAGCGCCTCGATCTGGCCGGTGGTGGCCCAGATGCCCTGATTGTAGTCCAGCACATAGTACAGGCCGCCGATGCCGCAGATGCCTGCGCCGATGCAGGTGGCCAGATACTTGTAAAGCGTGACATTGATGCCCGCCGCATCCGCCGTGGCGGGGTTTTCACCACGGCGCGCAGGTTAAGGCCCGCGCGGGTGCGGGTCAGGAACAGTGCAGCACAACGGCCAGCGCGATGGCCGCGTAGGCCAAAAAGCCGTAGGAGAACACGGTCTGCCCCAGCGCACCCAGACCGGACAGGACGGGGACTTTGCGCTGAACGCCTTGTTGGCAATGGGGGCGGCGGGTAGCTGGCACCGTTGAGGATAAAGACGCCGAAGAAGTTTGCCACGCCCATGCCGAAGGTCGTCAGCGCCAGACCGGTGACATTCTGGTTGGCGCGCAGGCTGATGGTCAAAAAGGCGTAGATCAGGCCGCCGGCCATGCTGGCAGATCGCGCAGGACATAGCGATCAGGATACTGACAAAGCCGTTGGGGTTGGCGGCGGTATTCTCATACGCCAGGCGCTGGCAAAAGCCCGCAAAGCCGCCCAGATACATGATGCCCGGTACGCCGAGGTTGAGGTTGCCGATTTTTCGGTCACGGTCTCGCCGAGCGCACCGTACATAATGATCGTACCGAACGGGATGGCACGCATGATCCATGCAATCAAGCTGCTGTGCATATCACTTGCCCTCGGCTTGTGCGCCGCGCGAGGATGAGGCGGTAGTTGATGAAGAATTCACTGCCCAAAATGAAGAACAGGATGATGCCGGTGATGATGTCGGCGGCATACTCGTTCAGCAGTAGGCGGAGGCGATCTCCGAGGCGCCGCGCTCGAGGAAAACGAGCAGGAAGGAGATCAGCGCCATATAGAAGGTGTTGAACTTGGCCAACCAGGCCACGATGATGGCCGTGAAGCCGCGGCCGCCCGCGCTGGTGGTCGAGATGGTCTGGTCCTTACCGGCCACGATCAGGAAGCCGCAGAGGCCGCAGATCGCGCCGGAGATCAGCATCGTGCGCACCGTGACGCGGCGGACATTGATGCCGGCATAGCGGGCTGTGTTCTCGCTCTCGCCGACAACGCTGATCTCATAACCCTGCTTGGAGTATTTGAGGTAGGCGTACATGACAAAGGTCAGCACCACAACAACGATGATGTTGATGGTGTAGCGCTGGCCCATCAGAATGGGGAACCAGCCCGCTTTGGTGGCCTTGTTCAGCGTGCCCAGACTGGAGGCCTGACCGCGCATGATGTTGGTCATGCAGGCAACAATGCTTGTTGCAACATAGTTCATCATCAGGGTGAAAAGCGTCTCGTTCGTGTTCCAGCGGGCCTTGAACCACGCAGGGACAAAGCCCCACAGCGCACCCGCGGCAATGCTGCCGCCGGCCATGGCCACAAACAGCAGCGGCAGCGGCAGGTTGTTGCCCTGATAGACCATGATGAGGGCGGCGGTCAGGCCGCCGATCAGGATCTGACCCTCACCGCCGCAGTTCCAAAAGCGCATCTTGAAGGCGGGGGGCCAGCGCAATGCCGACGCAGAGCAGCGTAGACAGATCGCGCAGCATCCAGCTGAAGCGGGTCATGTTGGCGAAGGTGCCGCCCCACATAACGCCGTAGACGGTGAGCGGGTTCAGCCCCGTGACAAAAAAGATAAAGACAGCATCCACGACCAGCGCCAGAATGATGGCGATGGCACGGACGGCGATCTTCTGGGGCATCGTGGTGCCCTCGCGCTTGGCAATGCGCAGCAGCGGCTCGCGGGCCGCAGCAGCAGTCTGACTCATGCCTGCTCCTCCTTTACCAGGTTGGTCATACGCAGACCGACCTCTTCCTTCGTGGTATGACGGCCATCGAGGATGCCGTTGACCTTACCGCCGCAAAGCACGACGATGCGGTCGCACAGCTCCAGCAGGACATCCAGATCCTCGCCGACATAAATGACTGCTACACCGCGCTTTTTCTGCTCATTCAGCAGGTGGTAGATCGTGTAGGAGGTGTTGATATCCAGCCCGCGCACGGCGTAGGCGGTCATCAGCACAATGGGGTCGGCGGCCAGCTCGCGGCCGACCAGCACCTTCTGCACATTGCCGCCCGACAGGCGGGAAACCGGCGTATTCAGGTCGGGCGTAACGACGCCCAGCTCCCGCTTGATCGTCTCAGCCAATGCAAGGGGGCCTTGCGGTCCACGATGGGCGAATGGCCCTTGCCGTAGCTTTTCAGCATCATGTTGTCGGTCATGCCCATCGAGCCGACCAGACCCATGCCGAGGCGGTCCTCCGGCACGAAGGAGAGGTGGATGCCCGCCTCGCGGATAGCCTTGGGGCTTTTGCCGACCAGCTGCACGGGGGTGTCGGCATTGGGGGCAAAATACTCGATGCTCGCGCCGCTCTCCGTCGGCTGCAGGCCGGCGATGGCCTCGAGCAGCTCCTTCTGGCCGTTGCCGGAGATGCCCGCGATGCCGAGGATCTCGCCGCCGTACACCGTGAAGGACGCATCGTCAAGGACGGTGATGCCGTCCGCGCTGCGCACCGTCAGGTGCGACAATCGCAAGCCGCTTGACCGGATCGACCGGCTCGGGGCGCTCGATGTTCAGCTCGACCTTCTCACCGACCATCATCTCGGTCAGCTTGGCCTCATCGGCATCCTTGGTGGCAATGTCACCGACATACTCACCCTTGCGCAGGATGGCCACACGGTCGCTGATGGACAGTACCTCGTGCAGCTTGTGGGTTATGATGATGACCGCCTTGCCGTCCGCCTTCATGTTGCGGATGACGCTGAAGAGCTTCTCAGTCTCCTGCGGGGTCAGAACAGCCGTCGGCTCGTCCAGAATCAGAATATCCGCGCCGCGGTAAAGCACCTTGACGATCTCAAGCGTCTGCTTCTGGCTGACGCTCATCTCATAGACCTTCTGGTTGAGATCGAGGTTGAACTCATACTTCTCGCAGATGGCGCGGGCCTTGTCGTGGACACGCTTGAGGTCGAATTTATCCTTGCCGCCCATCGACAGGGCGATATTCTCGGTAGCCGAGAATACATCGACCAGCTTGAAGTGCTGGTGGATCATACCGATGCCGAGGTCCAGCGCATCGCGCGGAGAGCGGATGGTCACCGCTTCATCACCGACATAGATCTCGCCCTCATCGGGGAAATAGATGCCGGCGATCATATTCATCAGGGTCGTTTTGCCGCTGCCGTTTTCGCCCAGCACGGCCAGAATCTCGCCCCGGCGCACGCCCAGAGAGACATCCTTGTTGGCCACGACAGTGCCAAAGGTCTTGGTAACGTGCTCCAAGCGCACAGCATATTCGTTCTGCGCCATTATGCAGGCTCCTTTCAAGAGTCAAGTAGGTAGGGGCCGGGCATTTGCGCGGCCACCCATAAGCGGGATGGTCATTTATAAATTACAGGGATTCAAAAAATCAAGGCAGGAACAATTTTGTGATTGTGGTGCGGCCAACGGTTCGGGGCATCGTGGAGGCCGACCCCTACATCTTCGTAGGGGCGGATTCTATATCCGCCCGCGGTACCTGCCGTAAGCTGCACGGGCGCATAGGGAATGCGCCCCTACGGCCTGATTTGCAACGACAGATATAACCACCAAAAGGGAAGGCCGCGGTTTCACCGCAGTCTTCCCTTATAGATTCAGACAGAATCAGGCGACGGGGTCAGCGTCCTCGATGATGCCATCGATGCGCAGAGAGAACGTCGGGGCAGCGCGCAGCTCACCCTCATGGAAGTAACCGTCAGAGACAGCCTCCTTGGTCTCGCCCTGATACACGGCAACGGGGCTGCCGGTGCTGAAATCATAGTAGGTCAGATCGACCGGGCAGGAGGTGACTTCCTTGCCGTCAACGGTGAACTTGCTGGTGTCGAACACACGCAGGCTGCCGTCCTTCAGCGCTGCCTCAACCTCGGCAACCTTGGCGGCAGTGCCCTCGGCAGTCTCGGGTCCCAGCTCGGTGATGGCAACGGCGCCATCCTCATAGCCCTTGCACCAATTCTGCGGGATGCTGCCGTTCTGGGCACCCTCGATCAGCTCCTTGTAGCAGACACTCCACACATTGGTGGCGGAGGTCAGCGCGGCGGTGGGGGCGGTGGAGAGCATGTCGATGTTGTAACCGACAGAGTAGCAGATCTTGCCGGCATCCTTCAGCTTCTGGGTGGCGGCGGGGGCACCGGTGGAGTCGGCGTGCTGGCCGATGATGACCGCGCCGTTGGCGATCAGGGCCTCAGCGGCAGCGCCCTCCTTGTCGATATCGAACCAGGAGTTGGTGTACATGACCTCCATCTGGACATCGGGGTAGATGCTCTGAACCGCCAGGAAGAAGGCGGTATAGCCGGAGACGACCTCGGCGTAGTTGTAAGCGCCGACATAACCAATCTTGACCTTGCCGTCAGCAGTGAAGCTGTCGGGCTGGGTCTCGGGGGTCAGGGTGCCGGACTCGACCAGCTCCTTGATCTTCATACCGGCAACCACACCGGAGACATAGCGGCTCTGGTACACAGAGGTGAATGCGTTGTAGAAGTTGTTGCAGCCGGAAATGGCAGCAAAGTCACCGGTCATGGCGACAAAGTTGACATCGGGGTACTTCTCAGCCTCCTCGACCATATAGGTCTGGTGGCCGTAGGAGTTGGAGATGATCAGGTTGCAGCCCTGGCCGACAAGGTCCTCCGCTGCATCGGCGGTGCCGCCGCCCTCGGCGATCTTGTACTTCCAGACGATCTGGTCGTCGCTCATGCCCAGCTCGGCGGCGGCCTCCTTGATGCCGTTGATATGTGCGGCGCTGTAGCCCTCGGTCTCGTCGCCCAGAACGATAGCGCCGATCTTGACATCGGGCGCTGCGTTCGTGCTGCTGCCCTCGGCAGTGGCCGTGGTGCCGGCGGCACTGCTGGCGGCAGTGTTCGCGGTGGAACCGCAGGCGGCCAGGCTGAACACCATAGAGGCGGCCAGCAGAATGCCCATCAGTTTCTTCATGTGTGTTGTTCCTCCCTGTTATGTGTGCGTAAACGGCAAAAATGCGCTACTCTTTGTCGGAACAAGCCGGGAGCTGACGCATTTTGTAACCTTGCAAGTCTCATTGTAGCCGCTTTACACAGCTTTTGCAATAATTTTTAAATTTTTGTGAAAAGTTTGGCGAAAAGGGTAAATGTTTTGCTCACGCGGACACTGCTATGAGCAGGACGCACAAAGAAAAGCAGCAAAAAGTCATACTGTTTGCACAATATGTATGACTTTTGCTGCTTATTTTCACTGTTGTCCCCGTTACCGCTTATGGATAAATTTTTTGTCCAGCCCCTGCTTTACGGCGGCGTTCAGCACGACCCAGGTCAGGAAGACCTCAATGGGCAGCATGATCGTGTTTTTCACTGCACCGGAGGTTAGGTAGTACAGGTAGCCCTTGCCGTAGAGCATCGCCTTCCAGACGCTGCCCAGCAGCACATTGCTGCCGTAGTTGATGATGAGCCGTGTGATGATGATGCGCAGCAGCGTGGGCTGCTGGCGGTAGAGCATAACGCCGTAGATCAGCCCCGACAGCACAGCCGAGATCAGGTAGCCGGGGAAATACGGCTCGCCGTAGCCCGCCAGAAAGCCCACCGAGTCAATGATGGCACCGGCCATCATACCCACCACCGGGCCGTAGCACATGCACCCCAGCGAGACCGCCAGAAAGCTGAAGTAGATTTTCAGGCTCGGCCCCATCAGGTAGATGGGCAGGCTTTCCAGCACAATAGCCATGGCGCACACCAGCCCCGAGAAGGCCAGTACCCGCGGGTTTTTCAGCTCTTGCGGGCGGTGCGCCAGTAGGCGCGGAAAAGACGGACAGTTTTTCTTCGCACATAAAAAATTCTCCTTTGTGCGTTGCCGCACAAGGGAGGAGGCAGTTCAGACAGGACGTGCCCCAGCACATCCGCCGTTGCACACCGTCATGCAGCAGTGGGATGCGGAACCGGCACCGCGAGCCCTTGCGGCTACTTCGTCCTGCCACAACTCCCCGTTGGTCAGGCACTTCGGGGCATGACGCCCCACGCGCAGGTTCCTACTCTGCGATATCGCTTTTATTATACACAGGTTTTGGGAAAATGCAAGGATTTTTTTGGTTGGGAGATTGTTTGGCAGGTTATTGCCCGGAAACGGCATATTGCCGCGAGCCTTCGGCGGGGTGGGGTCACCCCGCCCTACAACCGCCCGCTTGGCTTTCCCCGAGGGGGAAGGCTTTTCTTACACCCCGCTTGCGCCGTAGTTAGCCAGCACACGGGCGCTGGGGTCGCTGACATCGCAGTGCGGCCACGCCCGGTTGGGCATCCAGTAATCGACGATCATCTCCGCCTGACCGGGGTAGTATTTCTCAAAAATTTCGCGGTACAGCAGGCTTTCCTTGGTAAAGGGGCGGCCATAGGTGTACTTGCCGCACTTCTCGGCAAACTCGCGGTCCGTGTAGACGGTCTCGGCGTATTCCTTCAGATCGTCCACCATCGAGTGGCCCACCGCATCGCTGAAGGCGGCCTTCTCACGCCAGAGGATACTCTCGGGCAGCCAGTCCCCCTCAAACGCCTTGCGCAGCAGGTACTTGCCCTTGCCGTAGGTGTTCAGCCTTTTCGGGGTCGATGGCCATGACATACTTGACAAAATCCAGATCACCGAACGGCACGCGGGCCTCCAGACTGTTGACGCTGATGGAACGGTCGGCGCGCAGGACATCGTACATATACAGCTCCCGGATGCGCTTCTGGCTCTCGGCCTGGAAGGCGGCAGCGCTCGGCGCATAGTCGGTGTACTTGTAGCCGAACAGCTCATCAGAGATCTCGCCGGTCAGCAGCACCCGGATGTCGGTATGCTCATGGATGTATTTGCAGACAAGGTACATGCCCACCGAGGCGCGGATCGTTGTGATGTCCCAAGTGCCCAGCATCGCAATGACATCCTCGAGCGCGCGCAGCACGATGCCCCGGTTGATGATGACCTCGGTATGGTCGGCGTGGAGATAATCCGCCACCTGCTTGGCGTATTTCAGGTCGATGGCATCCTCGCTCATACCGATGGCGAAGGTGCGGATGGGCTTGCCGAGCTTTTTGGCTGCAATGGCGCAGACAAGGCTGGAATCCAGCCCGCCGGAGAGCAGGAAGCCCACCGGCGTATCGGCGTCCAACCGCTTGTCCACACCGGCCACCAGCTTTTCGCGAATGTTCGTCAGGATTTCGGGCAACTCGTCTTGGCTGTAGGCGGGCGTATCGGCAATATCGCAGTACCGCACAAACTGACCGTTGCAGTAGTAGCTGCCGATCGGGAACGGATAGATCTTTTTGCACAGTCCCACAAGGTTTTTTGCCTCGGACGCAAAGGCAATGTGCCCGCTCTCGCTGTAGCCGTAGAACAGCGGACGGATGCCGATGGGGTCACGCGCGGCGATAAGCAGCTTTTTGCGGCTGTCGTAGAGGATCATTGCAAACTCGGCATCCAGATGGCTGAACATATCCAGACCGTACTTATAGTAGAGCGGCAGGATGATCTCGCAGTCGGAGTCCGACGCAAAGGTGTAGCCCTCGGCCTCCAGCTCGGCCTTGACAGGGCGGAAGCCGTACAGCTCGCCGTTGCAGGCCACGCAGTCCGCACCGCGGGTGAAGGGCTGCATTCCCTCCGGCGTCAGGCCCATGATGGCCAGACGGCCGAAGCCCAGCAGCCCGAACTCGGTCTCGATGACGCGCTGGTCGTCCGGCCCGCGGCTGGTGGTACGCAGCAGATACTCCGTGAACGTTTCCTTGGGCAGATCATGCCCGGCATAACCCATGATGCAGCACATTGTTTGTTCTCCTTTTCGGTCTCACACCTGTTTTTCCCCGAATGGCAAACAAAAAAAGACAGCCCATTCGCCCTGTATTAGGACGAATCGCTGTCTTGGATCCGCGGTGCCACCTAAATTACCGCAGCCGAAATACGGGCATACGGTCACTTTTTTCCGTACGCGTTCACCTTTGAAACGCTGCCACTGTAACGCACGGCCTGCGGCGCGCCCTACTTTTTTCATTTCAGGCTGCAGCTCAGGGGTGTTCTTTCGCGTGCTGTCCCCGTCCCGGCTTGCACCAGATGCCAGGCTCTCTGCGCGGTTCCTGCGCGGTACTTTTCCCCTTCAACGCTTTTATTGGTTAAAGAATAGCACGCTTGGCGGGTGGTGTCAAGGACTAATTTTACAATTTTTGCCTTTTGGCATCTTGCACAACTTTTTCGTCGTCCCGCAATTTTTACAAGGTTTTGGAATGATTCTTGCAGATATTCACCGCGCAAAATTCCATACTATGGAACGCATTTCCATCCAGTGAAATTTGCCGCCTTCAGCCGTTCCGCCCTGCGGAATCACGATGCTGCGCTGATGTTTTTATGATTTAAGCAACCGCAACAATGGTCAAAACCGCCGCCACATGGTACACTGAGGATGACAAAATTCGTGTGCTCTGCGGCGCCTCTACCCGGCCGCAGGGCCAACCACCCAAAGGATGCAAGCACAGCTTGCAGGAGGAAAACTATGGCAAAGAACGCAATCGTCGGTCAGTCCGGCGGCCCGACTTCCGTTATCAACGCAAGTCTGGCCGGTGTCTATGAGAGCTGCAAGCGCCGCGGCGCGGGCAAGGTCTACGGTATGCTGCACGGCGTGGCTGGCCTGCTGGAGCGCCGCACCTGCGTGCTGGATGACAAGCTGAAAACCGCATTGGACATTGAGCTTTTAAAGCGCACCCCGTCCAGCTACCTCGGCTCCTGCCGCTACAAGCTGCCCGACTGGCACACCGCCGAGGGCGAGGCCGTCTATGTTCAGCTGTTTGAGATCCTGAAGGAGCTGGACATCGGCTACTTCTTCTACATCGGCGGCAATGACTCGATGGATACCATCGGCAAGCTGGCCGACTACGGCGCACACATCGGCAGCGATATCCGCTTTATGGGCGTGCCCAAGACGATCGACAACGACCTGATGGTCACCGACCACACCCCCGGCTACGGCTCTGCCGCCAAGTACATTGGCGTTGTCATGAAGGAGATCATCCGCGACGCCACGGTCTACGGCACGAAGTATGTGACGATCGTTGAGATTATGGGCCGCAACGCGGGCTGGCTGACCGCCGCCGCCGCGCTGGCCAAGCCGAGGACTGCGAGGGCGTGGATATGATCTGCCTGCCCGAGGTGCCCTTCAATGTGGACCACTTTGTGGAGAAGGTCGAGCGAATGCAGAAGCAGAAGCCCTCCATCGTCATTGCCGTGTCCGAGGGCGTCAAGCTGGAGGACGGCCGCTATGTCTGCGAGCTGGCTGACGATGTACACGCAGTTGATGCCTTCGGCCACAAGGCCCTGACCGGCACGGCGCGCTTCCTGGCCAACACGGTCGCCCGCCGTCTGGATACCAAGACTCGCTGCATCGAGCTTTCCACCCTGCAGCGCTGCGCCGGCCACCTGACCAGCCGCACCGACATCACCGAGGCCTATCAGGTCGGCGGCGCCGCCGCCAAGGCCGCCTTTGAGGGCCACACCGGTGAGATGGTCGCGCTGGACCGCATCTCCAACGCGCCGTACCAGTGCGGCACCAGCCTGCACCCGATCAGCGAGGTCGCAAACCTTGAGAAGAAGGTCCCGCTCGAGTGGGTCAACGCCGACCACACCGCCATGACGGACGAGTTCCTCGCCTACGCCCTGCCGCTGGTGCAGGCCGAGCTGACCCCCATCTACGTCGAGGGCCTGCCGCACCATCTACCTGCCGGAGGCGTAAGCGGGAGGTACGGATGTTCCTTCTTTGCAAAGAAGGAAACCGAAGAAATTCCAATGTCTTAAAATAATAAATATCGCTGTAACGGAGAGCACAGGTGTTTCCGTTACAGCGATATTTTTCTTGTTTGATAAATTGTTATGACTGGCAAAAAAATTACTGCTCCGTAGGGGCCGCATATATGCGGCCCGCAGCCTTTGTGTCCAGCGCCCATTACCGGGCAATCCTGCCGTTTCGTCTTATCCGTAGGGAGGGGTCTTGCCTCCTCCGCGTCACTCGCCAGCAACATTTTGCGGGAGACTGCCCTCAATAGAATCCAAAGCTCGGCAGAATCTCCAGTGCATCCGCCCACCAGTCGGGAATCGGCAGGCCGGAGAGAGCCGGATAAAAGACCACAAACAGTACACCCGCCACGGCGCAAAGGCCGGCGGCCAAGCGTTTGGCAAGAGCCTCGTTCCGCATCCGGGCCAGCACCAGCGCCAGCGCCGCGAGACAGAACATCGAGCTGGGGAAATAGTGATACAGGAAGGTGCACCGGCTGACCCGCATCCACGGAATCAGCTGTGTACCATACAAAATCAACACGCAGAGTCCCTGACGGCTGCCGCGGCCGCTGACCTGACGCCACAACAGCCCCAGCAGCGCCGCCAGCCCCACCGTACAGATAACCGGCCCGGCCATACCCGCAATGCTGGCCTTTATGCCGTAGGGCAGATAGGCATTGCGGTAGTACCACACGGGGCGCAGGCCCAGCAGCCATGTATACCAGCGACTTTCAAACGGATGGGTGGCCTGCAGGGTGGCGTGGTAGTTGAACATCGACACCTGACACTGCCACCAGTCTGCAAGGCTGAAATCCGGGTTGCGCCACCAATAGGGCAGATACGCCGCAATATAGATGCACAGCGGCAGCAGCACATAGAACAGCACACCGCCCACCGCTGCGGTGCGGAACTCCGCCCAGAAACCGGGCTGGTTCTGCCGCCAGCGCAGATACAAAACGCCCAGATACAAAATGGCCAGCCCCACGCCCGCGTAGATGCCCGTCCACTTGGACGCGCACCCCAGACCGAACGCCACACCGCCCAAAGCCATAGGCAGCAGCGCATGGTTGACCCCCACCGTGAGCACCCGCTGGCAGTACCACAGCATACAGTACGCGCCCAGCAGGATGAAAAAGGTGCCGTAAATGTCAATCGTGGCAAGGCGGCTCTGGGAAAAGCGCATAAAGTCGAGCGCCAGCAGCACTCCCGCCGTGGCCGCCACCCACGGCTTACGGGTCAGGCGGCGCACAAAGCACCACGCCAGCGGCACCAGCAGCACACCGAACAGCGTGCCCGCGCACCGCCAGCCAAAGGCCGTCATGCCGAACAGCGCAATGCCCAGCATGATGAAATCCTTGCCCAGCGGCGGGTGGGTCGTCTCGTAAACCGGCATTTTGTGCAGCTGCTCATAGCCGGTGCGGCCGTGGTAGATTTCATCAAAATACATGCTGTTGAGCTGGCTGATGGCATCCGGCACGGCATTCTGCTCATCAAACAGCGCCCCGCCGCCTGTCACCGGCACCAGCGCCCCATCCGCGCCGCGGAAGGCCAGCTCAAACAGCTGGGCATTGCGCACCGTGATGGTCAACGTCTGCCCCGCCGTCAGCGGTAGGTCCACCGCTGTCCAGCTGAAGCAGGTGCCGTAGTTCAGTTCCTTCTTGAAAACATCGTTGTGTTGTTCATTTGTTATCGTTACACTGCCGCCGAAGGACGCCCCCGGGTACACCCAAAGGGCCGCCGTGTCGCCATCCAGCGTCACAGTTTCGGTCAGGACGGTGTCGGTAGCATCCAGCGGGTTCTGCGGCGCGGTGCAGCTGCCGAGATAGGCAAAGCTCAGCACCGCCGTAGCCGCCGTCAGCGCCAACATGGCGCCGACCTCGCGGCGGGTCCACCCCGGCTGTGGCGCAGGCACCTGCGGCACAGCGCTGCAGCGGCGCTCCGGCAGAGGCAGCGTGTGGCCGTGGCAGACAATATCCCAGACGGCAAACAGCAGCAGCACAAAGCAGACCGTTTCCCCAAGGCCGGTCAGTATGGCCACGGTGGAGCTTGTCGCGCTGGTCAGCCACTCATCCTCGGTACCGGTCAGGCTGTAGACTGCCGCCAGATTGATAAACCCGGTCAGCGACAGCCCCACCCCCGCCGCATAGAGCCGAATGTCGTTCCACCGGGCCGCTGCCAGCAAGGTCAGCAGCACACCGGGCACCATATAGCGCTCGTGCATACAGTGGGCCAGCGTGAAAACGCCCACACCGTAATACGCCGCCAGCAGCAGCGGCGAGAACCGCCCCTCCCGCGCACTGCGCGCCGCAAACCAGACAAAGCCCTGCCGTGACCAGCAGAATGTTGCCCCAGCCCAACTGCTTCCAGCTTATGCCGAGCAGGGCTGTATCTGCAAAGGCTTTTCCAGTTGCCGCCCAGCGCCGCCAGCCAGTTGAAGGCGTTGATGGACGCATAAGGATAGCCGGACATCGTACCTGTGTACTTTTCTATCAGTTTGGGCACAAGCTGCACCGCGCCGAAGAACGGCAGCCCCGCGGCCAGCGGCGGCACAAGTGCCAGCGCTGCACCGCCGAAGCACCGCCCCAGCGCACGGTATTTGTCCTTTTCCAGCGCAATACCGGCCAGAAAGCAGACGGCCAGCACCGGACCGAACAGCAGCGCCTGCGGCTTGATGGCCAGCGCCAGACCGAACCAGACGGCGGCGGGCAGGTAGCGGCGCTGCTCCAGCAGCAAAAAGCAGAGCAGCAGCGGCAGCGCAAATGCGCCGTCAATCTGCTTCCAGACACCGGTATCATAGAGCAGTAGCGGGTTGAAGGCGGTGAACGCCGCCAGCAGCAGCGCCATACGCTCCCCTTATCGCGCCGCGCTGTGCCGTGCGGTAGACAAGCGCAGCCCCCGTGCAGTCACACAGGGACGGCACCAGCGCCAGCAGAAAACAGGTCCACGGCGATTCATAGGCGATATGCAGCGCGGCCCGCAGCAGCCCCACCAGCCCCAGTACCCACAGGTAGCCGGGCGGATAATCGGCAAAATAGCCCTCGCTGTAAAAGGCGGCAGGCCCCTGCTCGGCCAGCTTATTGCCCCATGCCACAAAGCAGCTCATATCATAGGGGTAGCCGTCTGTGCAGAGGGCCAGCACAAGGCGCAGTGCCAGCGCAAGCCCCAGCAGCCGCCATAGGCCATGATTCACTTTTGTTCGTTGGTTCGTCATACTCACACAAAAAACGCAGAGGCAGACCCACACAGCCGCGGCCTATGCGCAGCTGCGCAGGCCGTCCCTGCGTTGACTATTCATTACAGTTTTGCAATTTTCGGGCCCTGTGCGGTGTCGGTAACGCTCCAGCCCATCTCGGTCAGCTGGGCACGGATGGCGTCTGCACGGCCCCAGTCCTTGGCCTTCTTGGCAGCAGCACGCTCCTCGACCAGCGCCGTGACCTCGGCAGGGATGCTGTCGGTCTTTTTGCGGTTGTACAAAAGACCCAGCACACCGGTCAGCTCGTCAAAGGTCTTGGCGGCCGTCTCCTAGCGTAGCCTTGTCGGAGGCATCGGACAGCGTATTGATGTCCTTGACGAGATCAAAGATGGCAGCCAGCGCATCGGGGGTGTTCAGGTCATCATCCATCGCGGTCTTGAACTTTTTGCGCGCCTCCTCGCACTTTTCTGCCAGTGCGGTGTCGGTGCCGTGGGCATGCTCGATGGCAAAATCGAGGTTGTCGCGGCAGGTGTACAGGCGCTCCAGGCTGCTCTTGCAGCTCTCGATCAGCTCAACGGTATAGTTCAGCGGCATACGGTAGCCAGCCGTGAGCATAAAGTAGCGGATCGGCTCATAGCCGTACTTGTCCGCGATCTCACGCACGGTGAAGAAGTTGTTCGCACTCTTGGACATCTTCTCGTTGTTGATGTTCAAGAAGCCGTTGTGCATCCAGTACCGGCTGAAGGTGCAGCCGTTGGCGCACTCGCTCTGCGCGATCTCATTCTCGTGGTGGGGGAAAATCAAATCCTGACCTCCGGCGTGCAAATCAATGGTCTTGCCCAGATGCTTGCGGGCCATAGCGCTGCACTCAATGTGCCAGCCGGGGCGGCCGTGGCCCCAGGGGCTCTCCCAGTAGGGCTCGCCGGGCTTGGCAGCCTTCCAGACTGCGAAATCGGCGGGATCCTCCTTCAGATCATCGTCCATCTGGCTGCGCAGGGCACGGTTGCCGCTCTCCAGATCATCGAGGTTGAGGTGGCTCAGCTTGCCGTAGTCCGGGTCAGACTTGACGCGGAAATAGACATCGCCGTTGCGCGCCACATAGGCGTGGCCGGAATCGACCAGGTCCTTGACGATGTGGATAATTTCCCCGATATGCTCGGTGGCGCGGGGACGCACGGTGGGCGCCTTGACATTCAGGCCATCGGAATCCTTGATGTACTCGGCCTCAAACTTGCGGGCAACCTCCTGCATGGAGGTTCCCTCCTCCTGTCCCTTTCTTGATGAGCTTGTCATCAATATCGGTGATGTTGGAGACATAGTAGACCTTGCTGCCGCAGTATTCCAGATAACGGCGCAAGGTGTCAAAGACGATCATGGGGCGGGCGTTGCCGATGTGGATATAGTTATAAACCGTCGGGCCGCAGACATAGATGCGGTACTCGCCGGGGACCTGCGGGGTAAATTCCTCTTTTTGGCGGGACATTGTATTAAAAATCTGCATAGTGCTTCTTCCTTTCCCAGTCATACCATGGCAACACCGCACAATTCCCGCCTGACGGCTTAAGCACCGCTCCGGCGGCTGTGGCACGGCATCTGCGTTGCCAAAATGCTCGATAAGACACAAAGTATTATCTGCGCTTTTGGCTTAGCATCTGCCGCACCTCGCTCGCCGTATCGGCACTTAGAATTGTGTGGTATTGACCTACCCTTATTATAGCGAGTGCGGGGCAGGGTTGCAAGTTTATTTTGCCTGCATAAACAGCTTGCGGTTCTGCCACAGGTAAATGCCGCCCGAAAGCACGGTGGCGGCGCCGCACAGCCAGCACAAAATCTGGGTAATCAGCCCCACGGCCATCACATCGGTGGGGCCTGCCAGCGCGGCGGCAAAGTAGTAGAACAGCACGGTCAGCATCTGCAGAACGGTCTTGACCTTGCCCCACATATTGGCGGCGATGACAGTGCCGGTCTCGGCGGCAAGCATACGCACCACCGGCCACGGCGAACTCACGGAACAGAATAACCGCCAGCACCACGGGGCTGCAGATGCCGCAGGCCACCATATAGATAAAGGCGGCGGTGGTCAGGCACTTGTCCGCCAGCGGGTCCATGAACTTGCCGAAATCGGTGACAAGGTTATTTTTGCGCGCCAGATAGCCGTCCAAAAAGTCGGTAAAGCTGGCAACAGCAAAGATAATACCGGCAATAAGCGCAAATGTGGGGTTAAAATCAGCGGTGCCGTAGCGGCTGTAAGCGGCAAACACCATAAAGACAGGCACCAAGATAACACGCAGCATCGTAAGTTTATTGGGCAGATTCATGGTTCAGTCCTCCAGCTTTTCTTCCGCATAGCCGTACAGGTCGTAGGTATCGGCATCGGTGATGGTGACATTGTAGAACGCGCCGGTCTCCAGCGGGGTATCGGCGGGGGTCAGCACATTGCCGTCGATCTCGGGCAGTCGGCCTTGGTGCGCAGCAGATACATGCCGGTCTCATCGTCCACCCCGTCACAGATGCACTCGTAGGTGTTGCCGACCTTCTCGCCCTCGCGTGCGGCGCTGACTTCGGCCTGCAGCTCCATGATGTGGTCGGCGCGGCGCTGCTGCTTCCTCGTCCTCAGCTGGTTGGGCATCTTCGCCGCCACGGTGTTCTCCTCGGCGGAGTAGGCAAACAGCCAAGGCGGTCAAACTTCACGGTCTTGACAAAGTCGCAGAGCTCAGCATACTGCTCCTCGGTCTCGCCGGGGAAGCCGGCGATCAGGGTGGTGCGCAGCGTGATGCCGGGGATAGCGGCCCGCAGGCGGGCGATGGCATCCTCGATCTCCTTGCGGCCGCCGCGGCGGTTCATCGCCTTCAGCACGGCGTCGTCACAGTGCTGGATGGGCAGGTCCAGATAGGGCACGACCTTGGTGTTGCGGACCATCGCCGCAATAAAGGCATCACTGATGCGCTCCGGGTAGGCGTAGAGGATGCGGATCCAGCGGATGCCCTCGATCTCCTGCAGGCGGTCGAGCAGCTCACAGATAGCGCCGGGCTTGCCCCAGTCCTCGCCGTAGGCGGTGGGGTCTTGCGCAACCAGGATCAACTCGCGCACACCCTCCCGCCAGCCAGCGGGCCTCGGCTACGCAGTCATTCAGCTCACGGCTGCGCAGCGCACCGCGAATCAGCGGGATAGCGCAGTAGTAGCAGCCGTTGTTGCAGCCTTCGGCAATTTTTAAGTACGCATAGTGGCGCGGGGTCGAGATAACGCGGGCACCGCCCAGCTGCATATCGCTCTTGGGGCCGTAGCTCTCGGTCTGGCCGGCACCGGACGCACAGACGCGGCGGACGATGGCGGGCAGTGCAGCGTTGGAGCCAATGCCGACCACGGCGTCCACCTCGGGAATTTCCTGAATGATCTGCTGCTTGTAGCGCTCGGCCAGACAGCCGGTGACAATCACCTTGAGGTCGGGGTTTTCCTGCTTGTACTGGCAGGCCATGAGGATGTTCTCGATGGCCTCCGTCTTGGCAGACTCAATGAAGCCGCAGGTGTTGATGATGATGATATCGGCCTCGGCCGGGTCGCCCACGGTGGTGTGGCCGTCCTTGATGAGGGCGTGGCAGAAAACATCGGCGTCCACCTGATTTTTCGGGCAGCCGAGGAGAGATAATGGCAATTTTCATATGTAGTCCTTTATAATCGGTAAAATTTATGCGTAGATACATGCTTTAAAAGCTATCGTTGTCCAACACCTCGCGGATGACCGCATGGCTGAAGCCGCGCCGGGCCAGCGCCGCCGCCACCTGGTCACGCTTACCGGCGGCCAGCTTGGCGGCATACTGGCGCTCCACCAAGGGCGCGGGCCGTGGCAAGCTCGGGGCTTTCGCCGTCCTCGGTCTCAGCAAAAAGTTCCTCCATCGCGGCCGTGGCCGTATCGCGGTCAATGCCCTTGGCGTTCAGGTCATTCATAATTTCGCGGCGCGATTTCCGCTTGTGCAATAGCTCGGCGGCTCGGCGGCGGGCAAAGGCTGCATCGTTCAGCAGGCCCAACTCCCCCGCCCGCGCCACGGCGTAGGCGGCGCTGTGGGCGTCAAACTTGCGGCAGAGCTTCTGGTAGAGCTCCCCTGCCGCGTGGTCGCGCAGCGAAAGATAGTCCATCGCCTTGTCCAGCGCGCGGCGGGTCTCGCTTTTCTTGCGCAGCTCCTCGATCTGCCAGTCCTCCAGCACGTCATCCTGATGGAGCGCGGCATCCGCAAAGGTGTCCTCATCCAGAGAGAAGGCGAACTCGCCGTCAAAAAACAGCGCAAGGCGGCCTTTTTTTGTCTCTTTAATCTGGGTCAGCCGTGCCATTCTTATTCGTCAACCATGATATCAAGGTCAACCTCGCTGCCGGTGGTCTTGGCAGCGGGGGCAGCCGGGGCCTCACCCTCGGCCACAGGCTTGACGATTTCGCTGGGGTCCAGCGGCTTCACGGTGCCCTTCTTGCCGGCGGCCAGCAGGCGGTCTGCGTTGGCACGCACAATTTTCTCAATTTCAGCGGAGACCTCGGGGTGCTCCTTCAGGAACTGCTTGGCATTGTCGCGGCCCTGGCCCAAGCGCATCTCGCCGTAGTTGAACCACGCGCCGCTCTTCTGCACGACACCCAGCTTGACGCCGAGGTCGAGGATCTCGCCCAGCTTGGAGATGCCCTCGCCGAACATGATATCGAACTCTGCCTCACGGAACGGGGGCGCGACCTTGTTCTTGACGATCTTGGCGCGCGTGCGGTTGCCAATGAACGCACCGGTGGAGTCCTTCAGACCCTCGATGCGGCGCACATCAATACGGACGCTGGAATAATATTTCAGTGCGCGGCCGCCGGTCGTGACCTCGGGGTTGCCGTAGACGATGCCGACCTTTTCACGCAGCTGGTTGATGAAGATACAGACGGTGTTTGTCTTGCCGATGACGCCGGTCAGCTTGCGCAGTGCCTGACTCATCAGGCGGGCCTGCAGACCGACATGGGTGTCACCCATCTCGCCCTCGATCTCGGCGCGCGGCACCATAGCGGCAACAGAGTCCACAACAACGGCATCAATCGCGCCGGAGCGGACCAGCGCTTCGCAGATCTCCATGGCCTGCTCGCCGGTGTCGGGCTGGCTGACCAGCAGACTGTCAATATCAACGCCCAGCGCGGCGGCGTAGGTGGGGTCGAGCGCATGCTCAACATCAATAAACGCGACCTCGCCGCCCATCTTCTGTGCTTCGGCCAGGATCTGCAGCGCCAGCGTGGTTTTACCGGAGGATTCGGGGCCGTAGACCTCAACGATACGGCCGCGGGGCACGCCGCCGATGCCCAGCGCCAGATCAAGACCCAGGCTGCCGGTGGGGATGGCATCGACCTGCATCGTGACATTGGCACCCAGCTTCATAACGGCGCCCTTGCCGAATTGCTTTTCGATCTGGGCCAGCGCGGTTTCCAGCGCGGCCTTCTTATCGGCGGCAGGGCCTGCCGTCTTGGGGGTAGTATCTTTTTTTGCTGCCATGTTGCGTCTCCTTTTATCTCAACCATAGGGTTATGATTTGCGTTTGCATCTATTATATACGATTTACGAACAGATTACAACATTTTGTTGTGCGTTTTTTGTCCCATAAATCGGATTTTCAGCAGCTTTTTTCGGGTTTTTGGAGCAGCACGGCCCGGTCATTGCCGCCGTAGTCCTTGCGGCAGCTGCCGTTGACCCAGTGGTGGGCCGCACCCAGCGCCAGCACGACCTCCGCCTGCGCGTAACCGATTTCCAACACCAGCCAGCCGCCCGGGCGCAGCGCGTCACGGTAATTGGCCGTCAGAACGCGGTAGAAATCCAGCCCGTCCGCGCCGCCGTCCAGCGCCACAGCGGGCTCCTTAGCGGTTTCGGGCATCAGGCTGGCCATCTCCTGCGCGGTCAGATAGGGCGGGTTGGAGATAATCAAATCCGCCTCACCGGCGGGCAGTGTTTTATAATAGGTAAGGATGTCATTCTGCACCGCCTGCACGCCGGTTCCGGACACGTTGGCGGTCAGGTAGGGCCATGCGTCGGCGCTTTTTTCCACGCAGGTCACCTTGGCCTCGGGCAGATGCTTTGCAATGCCGATGCCCAGACAGCCCGTGCCCGCGCAGAGGTCATAGACCGTGGGGGCAGGCACCTCCTGCAGAAGCTCAATGGCCGTCTCGCAGACAACCTCGCTGTCGGCGCGGGGGCAGAGCACGCCGCGGCCCACCTTGAGCGTAAAGTCCATAAAGTCCCACTCGCCCAGCAGATACTGCAGCGGCTCGCGGGCGGCGCGGCGCTCGGCCAGAACGGCCAGGCGCGAGGCCTCGGCGGGGGTGGGGCCATCGTCCAGCCGCGGGTCGCGGCCGGTGGCAAATTGATAAAGCTGCGCCGCGTCAAAGCGGGCATCGGGTACACCGGCCATCATCAGCCGGGCGCAAAGATTCTGATAGGCAGTATTCACCAGCGGGCATCCTCCTGATTTTCGGGCAGTACGGGGGTCACGGCAGCAATGGCAACCTCAATCATCGAGTCATCCGGCTCAAAGGTTGTCAGGCGCTGCATCCACAGCCCCGGCTGAGAGACGAGCTCTTGCCAGCGTGCTGTGGGAACGGCCTGCCCATTTCAAAATTTCATACGATATACCAACAAGAAGCGGGAACATGCAAAGCTTATACACGACCCGCATCGCCGTGCTGGTCCAAGGCAGCACCGCATACAGGAAGATGCTGATGATGATGACGAGGATCATAAAGCTGGTGCCGCACCGCGGGTGAAAGCGGCTCTGGCGGCGGATGTTTTCCACTGTCAGGGGCAGACCTGCCTCATAGCAGGCGATGGTCTTATGCTCGGCACCGTGGTACTCAAACACGCGGTGCAGGTCCTTGATGCGGGTGCAGAGGAACATATACCCCAGAAAAATGGCCATCTTCAGCACACCTTCCAGAATGACCCGCGGCCACCGGCCAAGGGGCACAGCCTTCATAACAAGGCCGGTCAGAAAGGTGGGCAGGAAGGTGAACAGAAAGAGCGCCAGCGCCACGCCCGCAAAGGCGGCGCAGGCCATCAGCGCGTTCTGCATGGCGGGGGTGGCGTGCGCCTCGAACCATTTGTCCAGCTTGGACTCAGCGGGCTCGGTCTCGCCCTCCATGGCAATGTCAGCAGCGTGCATCAGGTAGCGGTAGCCCTTGTAAAGGTTTTCCGCCATGTTGCAGACGCCGCGCACCAGCGGGACCTTATTGTACCAGTGGGTCGTGACGGTGTCATAGCTCAGGTCGATGGTGCCGTCCGGCTTGCGCACGGCGCAGCAGATCTTTTCCGGACCACGCATCATGATGCCCTCCATCAGGGCTTGTCCCCCGACGGAGGTGCGGAATTCTTTGGACATAGGTATTCTCCTTTTTCAGCGCCGCGCTGCATTTTTTGTGCGGCTTGGCGTTATATTTTTTCGTGCAGATGCTCCTGCCCGGGGTGGTAGATGGGCAGCGTGACGGTCACGGTGGTTCCCTGCCCCAGCGTGGAGGCAATCTCAAACCGGCCACCCAGCGTCTGGACAATTTCATCCACAACCGCCAGACCAATGCCGGAGCCGCGCACCGAGTTCTTTGCCTTGAAGAACCTCTGCTTGACCTTTTCCAGGTCATCCGGCGCAATGCCCCGGCCCTGATCGCGGATCGACGCGCTGACCGTGTCAGGCCCGCGGCGCAGCGTCAGGAAGATAGTGCCGCCCGGCTCAGAATATTTTATCGCGTTATCGAACAAATTTACAAACACCTGCCGCAGCCGCGCCGGGTCTGCCCACACCGGGTAGGGATCCGGCGGCTCGGCGTAGACAAGCTGCATTCCCTCCTGCCGGATGCGGGCCTCGACAAAGAGCGCCGCATCGGTGGCCTCGGCCACAAAGTCCAGCACCTGACAGTTCATCTTGATGCCGTTCTGCAGGCGTGAAAAATCCAGCAGTTCCTCCACCATCGTGTAGAGGCGGTCGGTCTCGGTGCCGATGACCGCCAGACCGCGCCGGTAGTTCTCGTTGGAGGGGTCATCAATATTGCTGATCGTTTCGACCCAGCCCTTGATGGAGGTCAGCGGCGTGCGCAGCTCATGGCTGACCGAGGAGATAAACTCGTTTTTCAACCGTTCGGTCTCGGCCAGATCCTCGGCCATCTGGTTGATGGTCTTGCACAGGCGGCCGATCTCGTCATCGTAGCGGGCGTCCGGCAGGCGGACTTTCATATCGCCCTTGGCGATTTTGGTTGCGGTGGCCTCCACCTCGCCCAGCGGGCGCACGATGGAGCGCACAAAAAACAGGCCGCTCCAGACGGTAAAGGCCAGCACAAGCACGCCCAGCCCCACACAGATGGCCACGGTGCGCCACCAGAGGTTGTCCACCAGCACAAGGCTCGTCACCATCCGCATGGCGGCGATGCTGCCCGCCGCGTAAGGCACAAGCATCGTCACTGCCATGACACGCTCGCCCTGCGGCGTGGTAAAGATGGCCGAGCCCAGCCCGTTGGCGACGGTCAACGCGCGGCCGTAGTCGGTACCGTTGGTCAGGTCGCGGTTCATCGTGCCGCTGCTGGTTGCCAGTATCACGCCCTGATTGTCCAGCAGCATAAACTCAAACTTGTCCTTTTCGTCAAACTGCTCCACCACGCGGCGCAGGACTTAGCGCGGCTTTCAGCGGTGGTAGCCATATCGCCCGCCGTGCCGGTGGCCTGCAGGCGGCCCACCACGGTGGAAAAGCGGTTTTCCACAGCGCGCTCCACCCCGCCGTACAGGTCGTTATAGCTGTAATAGAGGAAAAGCCCCTCCGCCAGCACAAGCACCAGCACTGTAATCAGCAGGCTGCCGCGTATCCAGCGGCGGATGATGCTGCCTGACTGCATGAAAAGCCCCTCCTTCCCACAAATGTACTGTACAGCGTCAAATTGCAATCCCGCCGGTTATGCGTTCCAGCGGTAGCCATAGCCCCACACGGTCAAAATGTGCTGGGGGCTGCTGGGCTCGTCCTCAATCTTCATGCGCAGGCGGCGGATGTTTACATCGACGATCTTGACATCGCCGAAATAATTCTTGCCCCAGACGCCCTCCAGAATTTTTTCACGCACCAGCGCGGTAGCCGGATTGCGGAAAAACAGCTCCATGATCTGGAACTCGACCTGCGTGAGGTCGATGGGGGTGCCGGACTTGTACAGAATACGGCTCTTTTCGTCCAGCACAAACGGCCCGCTGACCAGCTGCTCGGGCTCCTCGGCAGGCTTGGCCGCGCTGCTGCCGCCGCGGTGGATGCGGCGGGTCAGCGCTTCCAGCCGGGCAATCAACTCCGACACCGAGAAGGGCTTGGTGATGTAATCATCCGCGCCGATGGACAGGCCGCGGATTTTATCGCTCTCCTGCCCCTTGGCCGACACGATGATAATGCCAATATCGCTGTCATCGCGGCGGATGGTCTCGCACAGGCTCAGGCCGTCCATGCCCGGCAGCATAATGTCCAGCAGGGCTGCATCGCAGGGTCCTCGTGCATCAGCTCCAGTGCACGCTCGGCGCTGGGGGCCTCGATGACCTCCCAGCCTGCCATTTTCAGGTTCAGGGCTACCATTTCGCGGATGCTGGCTTCGTCCTCGACTACCAAAACTCGTTTCATAAACCCGGTTCCCTTCCTTATCAATTTGACCCCAGCAGCACAGTATTCTGGCTGATGGAATCGAGATTCAAGCCGTAATAGGGCGTGACGACCCGCGCCTGCAGCTGCTGGCTGCCGATATTGGCGATGCGCAGGTAGTTGCCGGTGCCGCTGGCTGCGTTGTCGGCGGGGTCAACCACCCGCATTTCGCAGTAGACCGTTGTGCCCTCGGCGTTGCAAATCAGCCAACCGGTGCCGCTTTGGTTAGAGCGACCAGCACGCTGCCGTGCATCGACTCCGGCAGCTGCATAAACAGGTTATACTCGCTGTCATAAAGGCCAAACCGGCTGTTACCGCCGGTGGGCGTGGTGTAATCCTTCCAGAGCAGAAAGCTCAGCCGCTTGTCCATCGGCGCCTGCAGGGTGCCGCCGTCGTCAATTTCGGCAGGAATGTCCACGGTGCCGTTGCCGTCTATGTCAAAGCTGCGCAAATCCGCGTGATACCGCAGGGTGCTGCGCTGAATATCGCTCATGCCGCTCGGGCGGTACGGCTGCAAAAAGCCGGTTTCCGGGTCATACAGAATAATGTCGGACACCAGACTGCTTGTCCCGGTCCAGGCATCCATCACCAGGTACATACCGTCGTCGCTGCCCACACCCGCGTGCAGCGCCGCGCAGCTGCTATAGACGCCCTCGCCCAGATTCAGCGTCTGGGTGGAACGAAACTCGCCATCGTTGGCGGTCAGCAGCTGCAGGGTGACGCCGCCCAGCTCGGTGTCCGGCGGCAGGCCAGCACAAGGTCCTGCGTATCCCCCTTGCCGGTGAAATCCGCCACGATCATATCGGTGTAGCTCTTGCTGATGACGGTGGATAACGTATCACCGTCATATTGGTAGACAACCAGATACTGGTCACCCTGCGGCGAGATGTACCCGGCCAGCAGCTGCTGGCTGGTGGTGTCCTTGAGGTGCGCGGCCGAGAAGCTCTGCACCTCGCCGGTCAGGCCCTCCACAGCGCGGCTGACGCGCCAGCCGCTGTCGCCGCTGGGCTCCAGCACCGCCAGCCAGACGTTGGAGCTGGTGGTGTCGGTGGTGTAGAGAATCGCCGCCTCGTCGATGCCGTCGCCGTCCCAATCGCCGAAGGCGAAGGGCGAGAGGAAATCACCGCTGGCGGGGAATTTCAGGGTTGCACTGCTGCCCAGGAAGCTGTTCAGCGCCTTCTGCAGGGCTGCGCTCTCGCCGGAAAGTTGCGGGGCGCGCAGGAGGGTTTCCACGTCCCCCACCGCGCTGCACCCAGCCAGCAGCGACACCGCAAGGAGCAGCGCCGTACTCTTTTTCCACATATCGGGCCACTCCTTTCCGGAATACAATTTCACACAGGGCGGGCAGCGTCCCTGCCCAGACAGTTATACGAATATAGTATACCACATTTACGGCAGCGCCGCAATGCCCAATAGCATGAGCAGGCAGCCGGACGAAGCGCCCAGAATACCGGCGGTGCGGTGCCGGGGTGCAAACGCGCCGGGCAGCAGCTGGGCCAACGCAACCCAGACCATAACGCCCGCCGCCAGCACGACCGTGCCATTCAAAAAGCCCTGTGTAAACAGCTGCCGCAGGGCCAGCCACGCCAGCACCGCGCCCAAGGGCTCAGCCAGCCCGGAGACAAGCGCCGCCGCTGCGCCCACTGTGCGGCTGCGGGCGGCGTAGGCAAAGGGCACCGCCACAGCCAGCCCCTCCGGGATGTTGTGCAGGGCGATTGCCGCCGCGGTGCGCAGACCTAACGCAGGGTCAGCCGTTCCCGCAAAAAAGGTGAGAACGCCCTCCGGGAAATTGTGCAGCAGCAGCGCCGCCCCTGTAACAAGCGCCGTGCGCAGCGCCGCCGCACGCGCCGGGTCAGCCGCAGAATCCAGCCGGGCGGCCAGCGCCGCCTCGTCCGGGAGCAGCCGCCCCAGCAGCCCCGCCGCCACCATACCAAGCGCCAGCAGGGACACAACCGCCCCGCCGCAGGCCAGCGGCGACAGATACCCGCCGTAAAACGCGAGTGCCTCCGGCATCAAATCGGCCAGTGATGCCGTCAACATAACGCCGCCTGCAAAGCCCGCACTGGCGGCGAGAAGCCCCTCGGTCGGTGTGCAGAGCACCGCCAGCAGCCCGCCCAGCCCTGTGGACAGCCCCGCCAGCGTGGTAAGTACAAGTGGTGAAGTTTGCATAGCTACGCCCCCTTTTCCGGTTTATAATGGTATGCGCCGCACTGGGGAGCGATAACTGCCACAGCAAAAGGCGCCGCCGTCTTGCGACAGCAGCGCCCAATATGTTTGGAATTTCTTCGGTTCCTTCTTTGCAAAGAAGGAACACCCGTACTCCTGTACTTTTTAGTACCCGCTTCCGGCCTCGCCGGAGGTGAGCAGCTTGACTGCGCGGGAGGTGCCCAGACGGTCTGCGCCAAGGTCGAGGAACTTCTCGATGTCCTCCACGGTGGAGATGCCGCCCGCAGCCTTGATCTTGCAGCGGCCCCCGACGTGCTCGGCAAACAGCGCAATGTCATGGAAGGTCGCACCGCCGGTCGAGAAGCCGGTGGACGTCTTGATGAAGTCGGCACCGGCCTCGGGCACAATGTCGCACATCTTGATCTTCTCCTCCTCGGTCAGCAGGCAGGTCTCGATGATGACCTTCAGCACCTTGTCGCCCACGGCAGCCTTGACGGCGGCAATGTCATTGCGCACATCGTCATACTGCTTGTTCTTCAGCCAGCCAATGTTGATGACCATATCGACCTCGGACGCGCCGTTTTCCACCGCGGTCTTGGCCTCAAAAGCCTTGCTGGCGGTGTCCATAGCGCCGAGGGGGAAGCCGACCACGCAGCAGACCGGCACGCGGCCCGCCATATACTGGGCCGCCTGCTTGACATAGCAGGTGTTGATGCAGACAGAGGCGCAATGGTTGGCGATGGCCTCATCGCACAGGGTCTGAATCTGGGGCCAGGTTGCCTCCGGCTTGAGCAGGGTGTGGTCTACCTTGCTCAGCATTTCTTCTTTCGTGTATTTCACCGGAAATTTTCCCCTTTCTCACAACGCTTGCACAGGCGTGCCTGATGCAGGCCCAGTGCCGCAAAAACGATGGAGGTGATGCTGACCGTGGCACCGATGATGCCGAGGATCAGCCCCACCAGACGGAATGCATGGCCGCGAACTTTCTGTTTCATAGGGGATGCCTCCTTTTTGGGACGTAGTTTTTTGTGCACCAGCTGTTTGGCCCCATGGGTCAGCAGCGGATGCCGGAGAGCGAATTTTGCCACTTTAAAAACAAGCATGGTCGGCTCCTTTCGGGATATGCACTCACTTCTTTTTAAAGATCAACAATTTGCTGAACACATAGTTGGACACAATGACGATAACCTGGCTGAACAGCTTGACGCCCATGGCCCACAGCTGCGGGTTGGCCGAAGAGAAGCTGACCACCGGTCCCAGCACGCTGACGCCCAGCCAGATGATGAGCTGATCCATGACCATGGTGGCGATGCGGCAGGAGACGAACTGGCCGAACTCCGCAAGGGCCGCCTTGCCCTTGTTGGTGCTTTTGAACACGAAAGTGCGGTTTGTCCAGTAGGCGAACAGGATGCAGATGATGTTGTCCAGAACGTTGCCGATGCCCGCCGCAAACGCCGTGCCAAACGCTGCCTGAAACGCCGCAAAGACAACAAGGTTCAGCAGCGTTGCCACCCCGCCGAAGAACAGGTAGGCCAGACCCTCATAATATTTTTTGATGAAGTCTTTGAGTTTTTGCATGATGTACCGCTTGCGATTATGAAAAAAAGGGGCCTGCCTGTTACAACAGGCAGGCCCCATACGGTTGCGCAGTGAACTAAGAGGATTATTCAGCGTCCTCGCCGTTCTCCTCGTCGAGGCAGGCCTTCATGGACAGGCTGATGCGCTTGCGGTCGAAGTCAACGGCAGTCAGCTTAACGCGGACCTCATCGCCGACCTTCAGAACATCGGAAACCTTGTTCACGCGCTCGTTGCTGATCTCGCTGATGTGAACCAGACCGTCAATGCCCGGCATGATGCGGACAAAGGCACCGAACTTGGTGATGGAGACAACGGGAGCGGTGAACTCAGTGCCAACGGGAACCTCGTTCTCCAGCTTGACCCAGGGGTTGTCCTCTTCCTTCTTGTAGCCCAAAGAGACCTTCTGGTTCTCGGGATCGTAGCTCTTGACATAGACCTCGATCTCATCGCCGACCTTGACGACCTCAGAGGGATGCTTGATGTTGTTCCAGCTCAGCTCGCTGATGTGGCACAGACCGTCAACGCCGCCCACATCGACAAAGGCGCCGTAGGAGGTCAGGCTCTTGACAACGCCCTTATACTGCTTGCCAACCTCAACATTGGCCCAGAACTCCTCACGCTTGGCCTTGTTGGCCTCAGCAGTGACCTTGTTGATGGAGCCGACGATCTTGCGGCCGGCGCACTCGGTGATGACCAGCTGCACGTGCTGGCCAACCAGCTTGGTGTAGTCCTCATCACGGCGCATGGTGGCCTGAGAACGGGGAACAAAGACGCGGACGCCCTTGACGTTGACAACAACGCCGCCCTTGTTGGCTTCCATGACGTCGCCTTCCATGACGGTGCCGTTCTCGGCAGCCTCGGAGACGTCCTTCATGCCCTTCTGGGCCTCAAAACGGACGCGGGACAGGGTGTCAACACCCTCCTGATCGTTGGTCTTGACAACCACCAGATCCAGATCGTCGCCCTCTTTAACAAGGTCTTCCATCTTGGCGTTGGGATCATGGCTCATCTCGCGCAGGGGCACAATGCCGGTGTGCTTGGAACCATCGATGCCGACGGTGCACTCCGTCGGGGAAACGCTGATGACCTTGGCTTTTACAATCTTGCCTGCGTACAGGGGCTTTGCCTCGGATGCGTTGAGCATCTCCTCAAAGCTCATGTCGTCACGGATTTCTTCACTCATACTGTTAAGTACCTCCTCAATTATAGACGAAGGCGTTGAAGCCCCGGCTGTCACGCCCACCCGCGCAGCACCAGCGAGCCATGCGGGGTCGAGTTCATCAGCAGTCTCGACGTTGATGGCCTTGGTATGCCGCGCGGCGACCTGTAACAGCTTTTGGGTATTGGAAGAATGATGACCACCAATGACGACCATCCGGTCGCATTTCTGGCTGAGGTCTTCCGCTTCCTGTTGCCTCGCCCACGTTGCATTACATATTGTATCAAAAATTTTGGCTTTTGTACACTCTTTTTTTAAGAAAACCTTGCAGTTTTCCCAACTTTCCACGCGAAATGTCGTTTGGGCAACCACATAAATGGATTCTTGTTGCAAAAGCGCAGGGAGCAAATTTTGCAGCTCCTCCAAATTGGCGAAAACCCGCACAGAGCCTTTTGTATGGCCTACAATCCCCTGCACTTCGGGGTGGTCAGCATCCCCGGCAACCAGCAAAAGCGCACCGATTTTGTCCGTTTCCATTGCAATTTTATGGATTTTTGCTACAAACGGGCAGGTGGCATCATGATACGCCAGGCCGCGTGTGTTTATTTTATCATAGACCGCTCTGGGTACGCCGTGACTGCGGATGACGACCTCATACCCGTCAGGTACGGCGTCAATATCCGGGCAGGTCACCGCCCCCTTAGCCTCAAGGTCGGCCACGACCTGAGCATTGTGGATCAGCGGGCCGAGGGTCGCAACTTTGCGTCCCTCCGCCAATAAATCGTATGTCAGCTTGACGGCGCGGTCCACGCCGAAGCAGAACCCGGCCGTTTTGGCACGAATGATCTCCATATTTATTGGTCTCCTTCCGGCAGCTGCGGCTGCTCCGGGGCGGCCTCCACGGCGGGGGCCGCAAACGCATTGTCGGCCAACAGCTGCTCAAGCTCATCGCGCAGGCGGTTCTTCATGCGGCGCAGCTCGGCCATCTTGTGGCTCTGGTCCTGAATCTGCAATTCAGCGGCGGGGATGGGCGTGCCGAACACAATGCGGATTTTGCAGAACAGGTGCATCCGGCCGTCCTTGGTGCCGTAGATGATGCGCACCGGCAGCATATCCGCGCCCGCTGCGGCGGCAATGACAAAAGCGCCGCTCTTGATCATGCCGAGCTTGCCGGTCTTGGTGCGGGTCCCCTCAGGGAAGATCATGATGCCCGTACCGTTCTTGCACTCGTTGGTCAGCTGCTCCACCGTGGTGGTGTCGCCCTTGCCGCGCTCGATGGCAACCGCGCCCATGCAGCGCAGGAACCAGCCTGCCAGCGGATTTTTAAACAGCTCCTCCTTGGCCAGAATACGCAGTCGTTTCCAGTCAAACACCGTAATAGCGATAAAAACGGGGTCCAGATTGGCGATGTGGTTGGGTGCGATGACATAGGCGCGCCCATCGCGGACGGTCTTCAGATTCTCGCGGCCGATGACTTCAAACCGCCAGAGGATATGTGCCAGCACCCAGACGATGGGCAGCAGAATCCAGTATAAAAGCATACGCAGCCCCCTCAGATATGCGCAAGAATCGTGCGCTTCAGCAGGTCAAAGCTCTCCTGCAGGCCGATGTCGCTGGTGTCCACCAAGATGGCGTCCGCAGCCTGTTTCAGCGGGGCGACGGCGCGGTGGCTGTCCTGATAGTCGCGCTGCTGGATGTCCGCCAGCACGGTGGCGAAGTCGGCAGGCTGGCCCTTTTCAGCCAGCTCCTTGGCGCGGCGCTCAGCGCGGGCCTCAGCGCTCGCCGTCAGGAAAATCTTGACCGTGGCATTGGGCAGCACCACAGTGCCGATGTCGCGGCCGTCCATCAGGATATTCTGGCTTTCGGCAAGTCCGCGCTGGGTGTCCAGCAGGAAGGTGCGGACGGCCGGGTGCGCCGCCACAGCGGAGGCCGCCATGCCGATATTTTCCGCACGGATCGCCGTGCTGACATCCTCGCCGTTCAAGTAGATATGCTGCGTGCCGTCCTCCAGCCGGATGTCCAGCTGAATTTCCGGCAGCAGCGCAGTCACGGCAGCGGCATCATGGGGGTCCACGCCCGCACGCACGGCGTACAGGCCGATGGAGCGGTACATAGCGCCGGTGTCCACATAGACATAGCCCATATCCTTGGCCAGCGCCTTGGCCAGACTGGATTTACCGGCCCCGGAGGGCCCGTCGATTGCGATGGAAACCATATATATCACCCTTTTTATAAATAATAAATAAAAAATAAGAAATAATAAATGCGGTGTTGTTCCCGCCCCGATGGCGGGAACAACATATTTATTCTTTATTGTTTTTTTATTTGCAGCCCGCGGCTGCCTTTGCTGCGGCCTGCGCCGTGGCCCAGGCAATCTGCAGATTGTATCCGCCGGTCCGGGCGTCCACGTCCAGAATCTCACCGGCAAAATACAGGCCCTCGCAGCGCTTGCTGGCCATTGTCTTGGGGTCAACCTCGCGCACGTCAACGCCGCCCGCCGTGATAACCGCGTGCTCCTTGTCGCCCAGCGCCGTCACCCGCACAGGCCAGTGCTTGCACAGGTTCACCAGTGCCTGCTTCTGCTCGCGGGTAATTTGTGCAGCCTTCGCGGCGGGGTCCACGCCCCATTTTTCCACAGCCACCGGCCGCATGGAATTGGGCAGCAGCTTGGCCAGCGCCCCCTGCGCGCTGTGGCTGCCCAGCGCGGCAAAATCCCGGGTCAGGCGGTCGTAGAGCGTCTTTTCATCAAGAGACGGCTTTAGGTCAAACTCACAGACATACTCATGCTTGGCAATGTCCTCAATGTAGGTGCTGGCCGACAGCACCAGCGGCCCCGACAGGCCAAAGTGGGTGAACAGCGCCTCGCCCTGCTCGGTAAACAATGGTTTGCCATCGCAGAGCAGCGTGAGCGTCACATTGCGCAGCGCCAGCCCCATCATGCGGCGGCAGGCCGGGTCGGGGCTGACAAGGCTGCACAGGCTGGGCTGGGGCGGCACAATGGTGTGCCCCGCCTGCCGCGCCAGTTTGTAGCCGCTGCCATCACTGCCCGTGACCGGGTAGCTGATGCCGCCGGTGGCAAGCAGGGTGCTGTTAGCCCGCAGCGTCTCGCCCCGGTCGGTGACGGCCCCCTTGCAGACGCCATCCTCTATAATGAGTTTTTTCGCACTGCCGCGCACAAATTCTGCATCATAGGCGTAGTCCCGCAGTGCCGCCAGCACATCGGCGGCGCGGTCCGACTGGCGGAAAGACCCGCCGCCCGCGCTCGGTTTTAAGCGGCACGCCGAGAGTTTCAAACAGCTCCATCGCCGCCGCCGGCGGAAAGGCATACAGGCTGGAATACAAAAACCGTCCATTGTGCCGCACATAGGGCAAAAACTCCCGCACATCGCTGTCGCTTGTGACGTTGCAACGTCCTTTTCCTGTGATAAGCAGCTTCTGCCCCGGTCCCTTAGGGTTGTGTTCCAGCACGGTCACGGTAAGGCCGCGGGCACAGGCAGCGCCCGCCGCCATCAAGCCCGCAGCACCGCCGCCGATGACCAGTAGATCCGTCATGGGGTATCCTTTCTTTTCAGCGGCCTGCCGTACAAACAGCCCGACAAATGCGTACAGAGCCAGCAGCGGGTGTACCGTGGCAAGGTACATCGTACTGGTGCCGATGCCGAAGCTGGACACCTCGACAAAGGCGATCATGGCACAGCGCAGCAGCGCCATGCCGAAAATACCGAACAGCAGCAGCCACGGCACGACCGTTTGTGCCGTGCATTTTTTGCGTATCCACGGCAATAGTTCCGTCAGATGGAAGAACAGTGCGCCCAGCACGCCCAGAATCAGCAGGACACTGTACGCCCACGCCCAGCCCTGCATCACGGCAAAAGCGGCCTTCTGGTAGGGGCTGTAGTAGGGCGTGTCCTCCCCCGCATTGGCGGCGCTGTTGAAGCTGCAGTGCAGGTAGCCGGACCAGGCGGCAAAGTCCTCCTCGGTGCCGATCGAGCGCAGCGCCTCATAGGGCGCACAATCGCGGAGCCGCAGAACGTGCCAGAAGCCTTTCCACGTTTCGGCCAGCGTTGCCGGAACGTACGCGGCCTTGATTGGCTGGCTGGTTGCGGCGCGCTTTCCGGTGCGGCTGGGCAGCGTACCCGCGTCACAGGCAGCGTTTATTTTGTCGGCCACCGTCTGCCAGTAGGCGTCTGCCGTTTTGGCATCGGCGTAGACGCCCTCAAACTGGGCGGCGCGGCGGATGGCCCAATAGAAGCTGCCCGCGCGGTAGTCGTTCAGACGGGGGTCGCGGAAGTCATTCTGCAGCTGGGCGTCCTCCTCCAGCCAGTAGGCCAGCGGTTCCAGCTCCGGCACAGCTGCGTAGATTTTTGCGCGTGCGTCGGCGGGCACAGACAAATACGGTGTCGCTGTCTGTATCGACCCGCATCATCGCACCCATCGCAGCAGAGAAGGAGCCCTCGGAGAAATCCGACAGCGCAAAAACGCCGTAGTGCGTGTAATTGAGGGTGCAGAAGGTCAGCACCCCCGCGCCGAGCATCAGATATGGGATCAGCTGCGCGGCCAGCGCCCTCCAGCGGCGCTTGCCCACAAGCACGACCGCCACGATCACCGTGGCAACCGCGGCAAAGGGCAGCAGAAACAGCCCCGCATCCTCGCGGTCAAGGTAGCCGCAGGCAAGGCCCGCCGCCCGCCGCAGCCAGCCACGGCCAGAGGGGCGCGGTTTCCTGCACGGCGCGCAGAGCCATGCCCGCCATACCCGCAAAGAAGTACAGGCAGAGCGCCGGAAAGACATTGTCCCGGTAGACGCGCAGCGTGTAGACGCCCAGCTGGACGGCAGGAAGGCCAGCACCGCAAAAAGTGCCAGCGTCAGCACACGGCCAACACCCAGCTCTTTTTTGCGCCACATCGGCGAAAATGCAAATGTTGTCAGCAGGCTTGCCGCACCACAGCGCCGCGCCGCTGATCAGATACGGCAGGTGCAGCGCATGGAGCAGCGCCAGCCACACCGGGAAGAACATCGCCTTGGAGAGGGTCAGATAATCATAGGCCCCCAGCCATTGCCCGGCTGTAATGCTGTTGGCGGCGCGGAACATCAGCTCATCGTCCAGCGGTGCACCGCCCACCCAGATGTATGCCTGCTGAAAGCCCGCCAGCGCCAGACGCAGGCAGACCAGCAGCGCACACAGCACCCAGAACATACGGCGCGACAGCCGCGGACGAAATTGCTTCATGGTAAAATTCCTCGTTATTTCTGCAGCTTTTCAATGCTTTCCACCAGATATTTCTGCTGCCGGAAGGTCATATTCAACAGCAGAGACAGATACTTGATCACGATGGTCAAAACCGCAAACAGCCCGGCAAAGCCCACGGTGATGACAAACATTGTGTGGTCCAGCCGGCAACCGGATGGCCTGTGGCAAAGATGATGAGGGTGTAGACCAACTCGGCCAGCGCCAGCGCCAGCATACAGAGGGTGATGGTCATGCTGGCCTTGAAGCCAAAGTTGGTGTACAGGGTCAGGCTGTCAAGCGCAAGGTTGAACCGCCCTCTGCTTTTGACGGTCAGCTGGCCGTCAAATTCAAGATCGGTCATCTTCAGGCCGCTGGCCGCGTAGGCTGCCTTGCGGTAGGGCAGGTGCGCGCTGGAGGCATGGACGCGGTTGATAGCCCGCCGGGTGACGAGGCGGAACGCATCGGTGCGCAGCTTATAGGCGCTGTTGGAGTTGGCGTTGAACAACTTATAGAACAGCTGCTGCCGCCGCGCACGCTGCGCGGGCAGACCGACACGATGTCGTTGCCGGTCAGCGCCGTGCGGTACGCCTCAAAGATCAGCGATGCCGGGTAGCAGAGTTCGGTGGAATCGAATTCATAGACGTAGTCACCGATGGCGGCGTCCAGCCCCGCATTCATGGCGTCCTCCAGACCGTGGAAGATGCTCATATGCAGAATCGTCAGCGGCGCAGCCTGCTCCCTGCCCCATTCCCGCAGGCGGGCCACGGTGTCATCGGTACAGGCATCATCCACGACCACCAACTCATACTGGGCAAAGTGGGCTTCCAGCTCCGCCGCCGCGGCGCGGCAGAACGCGACCGCACGGCACCATCGTTATGCAGGTAGACAACGGCCGAAATAAAATTCTTTTCTTTTGTATTCATACTTCCAGCACCTCGTCCAAGTCATACACCGTGTTGATTTTGCCGCTGAGCACGCTGACCAGCCGCGGCTCGTCGCAAAGCACGCGGACCACCGTCGGGCGCGAGTCATCAATTTCGCTGGCCTTCAGAATCGGCTTCATGCTGAAAAGACTGCTGTGATAGGCAAAGCCGTATTCTTCCTTTAAATATTTGCGCGCCAGCTGGCTCATATAGGGCCACGCGCTGGCCGGCTTGGCCGGGCACTCGTTGCAGTTGTACAGGCTGCCCGGGGCGCAGCGGCCGCCGCTTTCGGCCTGGCAGGGGAAGGTTGCCACGCTGTCATAGCTTGTCTCATGCGGGGTGAAGGTCACACTGGTCAGGCTGTGCAGACCGGTCTGGCCGAAGGGCATCAGGCTGAAAAACGGTCCGTCCATGACCGTGATGCCGGTATCCGAAGTTTTTCGTCAACAGTACACAAAATGATCTCGCACTTTTCGTACTTAATGCCGAAGGGCGGCAGCCCCAGCATAGCGTGGATGTCGTTGACGCCCGCGTAGGTCGCGTTGAGCAGGTAGGGTGCCTCGGCCGTGTTCTCCCCCGCTGTGACCCGCCACACGCTGCCGGCCTGCTCGATGCGGTCCGGTTTGCGGCTGTAGAGGATCTCGACATTGGGCAGCGCCGCCAGCTGCTCCAGAAACCAGCGCTTAAGCACCTGCGCATCATAGGTGTACTCAGTTGTCAGGAAGGCGCCGTCACACAGGCCGGGGTTAAAGTATTTTTCCGGCGGCACATCGTCACAGCGGATATCTGCGGCGGCGCAGAAGCGGCGGAACTCGGCCGCGTTCGTCCATGAAAAATGCGCACTGGTGGCGTACACCTGGTCAAATTGTCCGTATGCAGGCAGAAGCCGTAATCCCCGCAGAAACGTTCAAAATAATGGGCGGACTTGATGGCCGTGGAGTAGCTGCGGCGGATAGTGGTACCCCATGTGAACGCGGGCCTGATTGATGTAGGTTGCCCGCATAAAGGGGGCGGAGTCACGCTCCAGCACAAGGACGCGCTGCCCCGCCGCCCCGCATTTCTGGGCCGCGTACAGGCCGTACAGTCCTGCGCCGAGGATGATTTTATCGCAGGTCATTTACATCCCTCTTTCCTTTGTATTTTCCATAGCCGCGGCACAGTCCGATCCCCGCTGCAGGGCAAGACCGATCACGCACTGCATATAGGGCAGAACGCTGATCATCGTGCGCATATACTCGCCGCAGGTGACAAAATAGGGGGAAAACACCGTGGTGAACATCAGGGAGAAAAACGCCGCCCACAGCCACGGGATCTTGCGCCGACGCACCCACTGCACCGCCATCACGACCCCGGCAGCCACCGAGGCAACCATACTATGCCCGATACACAGCGCACCGAATACGCCGTAGTTCCAAAAGGAATACAGCTTAGCCAGCGGCATGGGCGCTTGCTTTTGCTTTCCCACGCATAACCGTGAAAATTTGTGACAGAATCCCTGCCCATCTGCATAGCCGTATCGTACAGATATTGCACCGGGTGCTTGTTAAAATACGTCCGCGCCGCTTTCTGCGCCCTTGCCCATCCAAAGTCCATCGCCGTCAGCAGAACCGCATCCTCATCGCCCGTTTCCGCTGTGCGACACATCGCCTCGGCCATCTCGGTATCCTCAAAATCCGGATAGTAGCCATAGCGGATCGCCACTACCATATCCTGCCGCGCCCCTGCAACCGTCATGGAAAACAGCCCGAATTGCTTTTGGAACACGGCACAGTACCCCAGCACCAGCACCAGCCCCGCAGCCAGCGCGGCCAGCATTTTTTCAGCAGGTTGGTGCGCTCGGTCTTGCGGTCGGGAAATGCCAGCCGCAGAAGCAAAAACACCAGCAAAATCGCCCAATAGGTCAAAAAAATTGGGGACGCAGGAAAATCAACAGCTCGGTAAGCAGTACCGCCAGAAGCCCGTATTTCAGCTTTGTGGTGTGCAGATACTGCACAATGCAGTAGAAAAACGCTACCGTACCGGAAAGGGACAGCGACTCCGTCAACAAAACCATGTCCCACCCTGCCACTGCGGAGGTTGTGGCATAAATAAATACGCACAGCTGCGCCCATGGGCTGCCCACACCGATTTGGCACAGAATCCTTGCCAGCAAAATCAGCGAAAGCATCGACAGCAAGATCTGAACCGCGCAGACAGCGTTCGGGTAGCCCTGACCAAAAATTGCCTGCATGGAATGCATAAACAGCGCATACAACGGCGGAACGCCCTGCGCCGCCTGCCCATGGAACAGATCCTTCAGATAAAAAACGCTGTAGGCATAGCTGTCCGTATACCAAACCGCCCAGCCCTGCCCTGCATATTGCAGCAGGCGGCTCAGGATGACCGCTGCCGCGGTGATGCGCCACAGCTTTTCCTCCGTCATTGCGATTTTCTTTCTGTTCATCGGTTTTTCTCCTTCCGGGCGGCGCAGCGCTTGCGGCAGGCATCGGCAACGGTCTGCAGCAGCATCGCCCCCATCATATACAGCCCGGGCAAAACGCCCAGCATCGTGCGCATATATTCGTCACAGGTGGCAAAATAGGTGGTCACCACCATCGAGCAGGTGGTCGAGAAAAACGCTGCCCACAGCCACGGGATCTTGCGCCGGCGCACCCACTGCACCGCCATCACGACACCCGATGCCGCCGATGCCACAAAGGCATAAAACACATAGACACGGTCAAAAACAGCGCGCAGAATCGGGTTCAGCGCCCGGGCGGGGGCGCTTTCCACAGGCAGGGCGTAGCCCTCAAACACATTGTAGCTGTCCACCTTCATAATGTGCAGCGTGTCCAGTAGGTATCGCGCGCGGTGCTGGCGGATGTAGCCGCCAGTGCCTGCAGCAGCCCGCGCCGCATTAGCGGTGTGTTTTACGGGTTGTACTTGCCTGCCAGCGCCTTCAGCAGCACCTGCATCAGGTCGCTGTTGCCCTTGAAGCCACTGATTTTGGTGGGGGTCTTGCCGGTGGCTGGGTAGGCGCGGGTCACGGGGACCTCGCAGGCCTTCATACCCAGCTGGGTGGCGCGGATGCTCAGATACGCCAGCAGCTCATACCCGCCAAAGACATCGCGCAGCGGGCGGACATCGGGGTGGGTCAGATACTCGCGGCTGTAGGCACGGTAGGCGTTGGTCGTGTCGGTAAACCACTGGTGCGCGCCAAGACTGACGAGCGGCGCATGGACCAGCCGCACGGCGGCATAGCGCACCGGCGGCGTGTTGATTGCATGGCCGCCGCGGATAAAGCGGCTGCCCTGCACAAGGTCATAGCCTGCCTGCAGCTTGGCGATAAACTCCGGCACATCCTCGATCGAGTCCTTGTTGTTGCCGTCGATGGTCAGGATACCTTTATAACCGCGGTCCAGCGCAAAATAGATGCCCATGCGCAGCTGTGCGCCCTGCTTGCCGGGGCCGGTCTTGGTCAGCAGCGTGTTCACATGGTAAAGCTGCAGCGTGTCGTGCTTCATGCTGCCGTCGGTCGAGCCGCCGTCGCAGATAACAATATCGCACACGCGGTCAATGCCCGCCTTCTGGGCGCGGCCCAGCTCGGTCAGGATGCGGGCGCCTTCGTTGATTACGGGAATCAGCAGGCAGTAGTCACTGCGGCGGCCCTCAAATTCGGCGGCGGTGTAGTCCGGCACGCCGTTCAGATTTTTGCGCTCATACTCGATCATGCAAACACCTCCGCGATATAGTCCATCGTGCGGCGGATCGTGTCCACGTCGGTGCGGGCCATCTCGACCGAGACAAAGCCGCGGTAGCCCACCGCACCCAGCAGCAGCGCCAGCTCCTTGTGCTCGGGGCGGCGCTCAATGGGAGCCAGACCCGGCTCACTGATATGTACATGGCTGACATACTGCATGTCGTCAATAAAGCTCTGCAGCTTTTCGCCCTGCGCCAGCACGGTGGACAGGTCGAGGTTTACGGACAGGCCGGGGTTGTCAAGCCGCTTGACCAGCGCAAAGGCGTCTGCCGTGTTGTTCAGGTAGTTTGTATACATCGGGGGGTTGGCCTCCAGCGCCAGATGCACCCCATACCGCGCTGCAAGGTTGCCGGCCTGCATAAAAAAGGCCTCGGCCGTGGCATCGCTGCCCGCCCAGCGGGCGCATACGGTTCTTGGGGCAGCCGAACACCAGCGAGGGGCAGTTCAGGCTGTGGGCAAACTGGAACGCCTGCGCCGTGTAGTCAAGCAGCGGCTCGGTGTCGGCGGCGTTGAAGATATTGCCCTGCTGCCCGTACCAGATGCTTTGCAGGCTGGGCACCGAGAAGCCCCAGCGGTTTTTGAGGTAACCGCCGACAAGAGCGCACTCGTCAGGTTCTCATACGGTGTTTCGGAGAAAATGCGGGTGGGGGCCAGCTCCAGACCGGTAAAGCCCGCCTGCTGCATGGCTGTGTAGACTGCCTCGTCATCCTCCTTATGCCATGCAATGTTGGAGATGGAAAGCTGATAGTTCGGCATGGGTCAATCCCTCCAGTCGCGCAGAAAGCGCGTAATATCGTCCAATTCCTGTTGTTTGGTGCACAGGTAATCCCCGCTACCGCCCAGAATCTCCGCATAGCGGCTGCGCAGGTCATAGTCAAAGGGAGATTTTTCCAGCTCGTTGCGCCAGCTGCCGCCTGTCACGGCGGTGTAGACCTCGGCGGCGGTGATGGGCGGCGTGCAGAGGTGCAGCAGCTTCACACCGGCAGCGCGGGCCTTTTCAATATCCGCCCACAGGCGTCCCAGATTGTAGAACTGGTAGCGGCTGCGCGAATCAGTAAAGGCCAGCGCGTTGAAGCCATTCTGTGCAAAAAACGCCTTCAGGGCGGCTGTATCGGCGGTGCCGTTCAGCTTGTAAAAGCCGTTGTCCGCCAGCGTGTAGCCCGTTTTGACAAGCTGTGATTTTTGCGCCAGCTCGTCATATTTTTCTGGTTTCAGCATAGCCGGGGTGAGGGTGTGCAAATCATACAGGAAGTTCTTTTTGATACCCACGCCGTACAGTGCCGGCAGACGCACGATGAGCGCTTCCGGGAAATCCTCCCGCACCCACTGCTCCAGTTGGAGGCGGTTTCTGCCGTAGGCGGGCAGCCCGTCAGGCAGGGGGGTATCGTCCTCATATTTGCCGCGGCTGTCCGGCCAGACAGCGATAGTGGAAATCAGCACCAGCTCCTGCGGCGCGATGCGGCGGATATTTTCCCGCGCTGCACGCATAACCGCCAAATCTGCTTCCAGATTCGCGTTGGCCAGAAACATAGCGGCGGGCACCCCGGCGTAGACGCAAAGCTCCGGCCGGGTGCCGTACTGCGCGGCAATATCGCTGCTGTGGCAGGCCGCGGCAAATGTATGCTTTGCCGCCAGATTGCCCCCCACGAACCCGGTGGAGCCGACAAGCAGATCCAAGGACATGGCTCATTCCCCTTTGCACATTTATACAAAATACATTATAGCGTATCGCAGCGGAAAAAGCAACGCCCTGCGCAGAATCGCGCAGGGCGTTGTTGCCTTCCCCATGGGGGAAGGTGGCCGCAGGGCCGGATGAGGGGCAGGTTTTTTCCGGGAATGCTTGGGGAAGGCTCACTGTTTCAAAAACTCCTCAATGATCTTTATCCCGACCTCGCCCGATTTTTCCGGGTGAAACTGGCAGCCGAGGACGCTGCCGTGGACAGCGGCGGCGCAGATCTGCCGCCCGCCGTAGGTCGTGTAGGCAAGGCAGTCCGCGTCCACGGCAGGATTGGCCTCATAGCTGTGGATGAAATAGCACTCCTCGCCGGGGGTAAGCCCCGCCAGTGCCGTGCCCGCAAAGTCCGTGCGGTTTCCGCCGGGGTAGAGCGGGTTCCAGCTGATGTGCGGCACCCGCTGGGGTTGGCCGTCGGCATCGGTGTCCGGTATTTTCACAACGCGGCCGGGTATCAGCCCCAGCCCCTTGTGCAGGCCGAATTCCTCGGACTCGTCAAACAGCATCTGCATACCGAGGCAGATGCCCAGCAGCGGCGTACCCGCAGCAGCCTTTTGGCGGATCGGTTCGACAAGGCCCAGCTTTTCCAGCCCGGCCATACCGTCCCGAAACGCCCCAACGCCGGGCAGTACCAGCGCTTCCGCGGCCAGAATATCCGTGGCCTTGTCCGTAACCAGCGTCTCTGCCCCAAAATGCGCAAAGGCGTGCTGCACGCTGAGCAGGTTGGACAGGCCGTAGTCAATAATTGTCACCTTCATACCCGGCGCACCTCCACTCCGCCCGCGCGGATGTCATCCTTCAGCTCCTGCACGGTCTCCTTTTTATAATGCAGCACCGCAGCACAGGCCACGGCGTCCGCACCCCCATTGGCTGCATCTACAATATCATCGCCGCAGCCCACACCGCCGCCGCAGATAACCGGCACATTCACAGCTGGTCACGGCTTGATAAGCTCCAGATCCATGCCTTGCTGCAGCCCCTCGCAGTCCACGCTCGTCAGCAGGATCTCCCCTGCGCCCAGCGCCACACCGCGCTTGGCCCACTCCACCACATCATAGCCGGAGTGGGCGCGGCCGTTGTCATAGTAGGCCTCCCACTTGCCGGGCCATGTACGGCTGCGCTTGGCCTGAATCGACAGCACCATGCACTGGCTGCCGAAGGCCTGCGCCACCTCGGTGATAAGCTCCGGCCGCTTGATGGCCGCCGTGTTGATAGCGACCTTGTCCGCGCCCATTGACAGGATGTGGCGCACATCCTCCACGCGGCGCAGGCCACCGCCCACGCAGACAGGAATATACACATCATCGACTGTTTTTCGGACAATGTCACTCAGATTGTTGCGGTTGTACAGGCTGGCCACAATGTCAATGTAGAGCAGCTCATCAATGCCGTCCTCATAGTATGCCTTCGCAAAAGCGTTCGGGTTGCCCAGCTTGCGCAGCCCCTCCAGCTGGATGCCCTTGACAAGGTTGGTGTCCTTGACATCCAGACGGGCGATCAGGCATAAATGAACCTCGTTAAAGCCTTCTTTTTTTTGGGGGCGTGTGCCGCGATTGCCCGCAAACGAGCTACCACGTGGTCCGCCTCATCCGTGCCGCGGGGTCCCCCCTTTTTACTCAAACTCATGGTGCGCTGTCGCCCCCCACCTCGCTGTCGCCCTCGTAGGGGGTGTAGCGCAGCTTCCACATGTTGTCCTCCCACTTCCAGATGTGCGGAGAGCGGAACCGGTCGGCCAGGTCCATAAAGTAATCGCGGTCCATCCTGGGCTGCTCAAACAGCTGGCTGGCCCACGGGAAATGCTGCCGGTCAAGGGACAGATACTTGAAGATTTCCTTCTCAAAGCGGTCCGGGTATTCGCCATCAAACTTCTTGCACAGTGCTTTGCCCTCGTCCAGCGTGATCTCCTCGTTTCGGATCTCCTGCGCAGCATCGTAGGTGGTGCGGCCTATGCCGTACTTGATGTAAGTGGTGTAGTAGAAGAAATCGTAGATCTTTATCAATCGAATTGTACTTGGAGTAGGTGCCCTGTGTGCGCTCCGGCGCAGGGCGGAAGCCGCCGTGCTCAACACTGTAGTAGTACGCGCCCTGCGGGTGCCATTTTTCGTAATAGCCCAGATACCGCACCTGAATGTGGTTTTTCTCCAGATTTGAGGTTTCGCTCGGCAGATAGATGGCCAGATCCGCCTTGTCCACCTTGTAGTCCTCCTCCAACTGGCGCAGGCTGACGCCGCCCAGATAGATGTGGTCGTAGTCATTCACGGCAAAGAAATGCTCGTCACGTAGCGCGGAGTTGTTGTCGGCGATCGGGTTGCCGAACTCGGCCTCGTTCTCACCGTAGAACACCAGCGGGATACCGAACTTGGCGGCCATCTTGGGCGCCAGCTGCTTCTGCCCCAGAATGAACGGCTGGAACGGATGGAACAGGTTCTCGTGGCAAGGCGGGTCAGCAGGCGGTGGGTCATACCGTTGGGGGTGCACAGGTAGTTGTCAAACCCGGCGTGAATCCACGCCTGCATATTGTCCCAGCCCCATGGGGTATACATATGAGGTGCCCAGGTGACGGTCAGCGGGTGCATACCGTACTTGTATTTCAGCAGGTGGGCAGCGTAGAAGCTGTCCTTGCCGCCGAGCCGGGCACAAGGCAGTCGTAGCTGCCGTCATTCTTGCGGTACTCATCGCAGAGTTCCCGCAGTTCCTTCTCCCGCAGGGCCCAGTCGATATGGCCGTCGGCCTTATTGTGGCAGGCGTGGCAGGCATCGCAGACCCCATCCTCCTGTATGACCATCGTCTTTTTGATGGATTTGATGGTATGCTCAAACTCATAGCAGGAGTTGGGCTTCTGGTTGCTCATCACACACTCCTTGCAGAACTGCACGTGTTTGGGCAGACCATAGTAGCCTCGCTGGTCCTCCGGGATATCGGGGGCATATTTGCTGTAATCAATGTCCACATGGCGGGGAAGCTTTTCCATATTCTCTACACTCCAATCGGCTCTGTATCAAAATAAAAAGGCGCCGTCCGATAGCAATGCTATCAGACGGCGCCTTTGCCGTTGATGGTATTATAACACAGAGCGTTTTATTTTGCAAGAGGGTCAGCCGTTATCCACACGGTTTCCGTCAATAAAGACGGCCTTCACGGGGGTCATAACTTCAAAGGGGCTGCCGGCGGTGATGACGACGTCCGCGTCCTTGCCCACCTCCAGCGAGCCGACGCGGTCGGCCACGCCGATGTGCTCCGCCGGGTTGATAGTGATGGCCTTCAGCGCGTCGAACGGGTCCATGCCGGCCTTGACCGCCATGCCCGCGCAGAGCGGCAGATACTGCTGCGGAATGACCGAGTTGTCCGTGATGATGGAGACATGGCAGCCCGCCTTGGCCAGCACGCCGGGGGTGGACCAGGATTTGTTCTGCAGCTCAAACTTGCTGGCGAAGGTCAGGCTGGGGCCGACCGCCATCGGCACGTCCTTCTCCCCTGCCAGCTCGTCCGCGATCAGGTGGCCCTCGGTCACGTGCTCCAGCGTCAGGCGCAGGTTGAACTCCCGCGCAATGCGCAGTGCGGTAAAGATATCATTTGCCTGATGGGCGTGCGCCTTTAGGGGGATTTCCCGCGCCAGCACCGGCAGCAGGGCCTCCAACTTCTGGTTGTAGGCGGGCATCTTGGTCACATCGCCGTTGGCCGCCTGCTTGCGGGCGCCGTAGTCCCGGGCCTGCATCAGCGCGCCGCGCAGGAAGGCCGCCGTGGACATGCGGGTGGAGTCGCACTTGTCGCGGTAGCAGCGCTTGGGGTTCTCGCCGAAGGCGCACTTCATGGCAACCGGGTCGCGCACGACCATATTGTCCACGCGATCGCCCACGGTTTTCATTGCTAAGAACGTGCCGCCCAGCACATTGGCGCTGCCCGGGCCGGTGCAGACGCAGGTCACGCCGGCCCGGCGTGCGTCCGCCAGCGAGGGGTCACGCGGGTTGATGCCGTCGATTGCGCGCAGCTGCGGCGTCCAGATGTCGTTCATCTCGTTGTAGTCGCAGCCCTCGTAGCCGATGCCGTAGCCGTCCAGCCCGATATGGGTGTGGGCATCGACAAAGCCGGGATAAACCTCCAACCCATCGGCGTCAAACACAGCAGCGTCTGCCGGGGCAGTCAGGCCGCTGCCGATAGCGGCAATCTTACCGTCAGCCAGCAGAATATCCGCGACATAGGCCTCACGGTGGACCGCATCGTGGATGAGGCCGTTTTTGATTATAGTTGCTGCCATAACCCTTTACCTCCGTTACCTCGTAGGGGCGCATTCTATATGCGCCCGCTAAGCCGCTACGCCCTGCGGGCGATATGGAAATCCGCCCCTGCAATACTTATTTATTGCTTATACCGTAAAATCCAGACAGGTCCGCACGGCGGTGTAGGGGCGCACCTTGCCATCGGCCACGGCCACATGGGCCGGGTGGGTGGAGTAGCCCTTCAGCGCGGCGGCGTCGGTAAAGGTGGTGTCCAGCATCAGATCCGCGTTGGCGCTGCTGGGCAGGGCGTCGGTGTAGACGTGCACCTCCAGCAGGCCGGGAATCTGACCGGCCAGGCCCTCCAGTCCTGCCTTGATGCCGGCCTTGACGGCGGCCTTCTCGGCCTCGGGCATTTCCTTCAGCTTCCAGAGAATGACATGACGTACCATTTACTTGTTCTCCTCCCAGATGGGGTGCTTGAGCTGCCACTCGCCGCAGTCATTCTTCTCGAACAGGTCGCGGTTGTAGAACTTGTCCATGATGGCCCAGAACTCGCTTTCGGTATAGCCGCAGAAGTCGCAGAAATCACGCACGCAGAGCGGGTCCAGCTTGCCGTCGCGCTCCTTGATGATGGGAATAGCCTCCTCGCGGGTCATCATGCCGTAACGGATATAGCGGGCGGTGTAGTCGGTTGCAGCAGCGTGACCGAACTTCGGGTACTTCAGCCAGCTGTGCACCAGATAGGCGCGGGAGTCTATCTGGTCGAAGTTCTCGGCATGGTGGGTGCGGTCCCACTCATGGGTCAGGTCGTGGAAGCCGTGCGCCTTGGCGATCTGGTAATTCTTGTAGCTGTTCCACGGCACAAAATAGCTCATGTAGAACGGGTCGAGCTTAGCGCGCTCCTCGGCGCTGGGGGCTAGCGTCAGAGAGAGGTCTTTCTCGGTCACGCCATCACCCAGCAGCTCCTCCATGGGCATACCCACAGCAACGCCGTTCTCGATCTGACCCATGGCGGAGTAGGTCTCCTTATCGGCGTTGCCGCCGTACTCAAAGCTGACATTCTCGCCGTAGCAGAGCATCGGGGTGTTGAACTTGGCCGCCATGTGCAGCGGGAAGGTGTAGATCAGGCGGTCAACATACCAGGTCGGCTTGCCGTACTTCTCAAAGAATTTGCGCATCAGGAATCTTCTGGACCTTGATGTTGGGCTTGCAGGAGATGATGGTGCAGCCGAATTCCTCGCTGATGTTTTTCAAGTTGTGGATGCCCGCCTGCGTCATGGGGAAGTTATCCTCCACGCTGAACAGGATGGGGTTCATGTGCATAACCTCTTTCAGCATCCAGACCTGGAAGTGGCTGTCCTTGCCGCCGGAAACGGCAACAGCGCAGTCATAGCCACCGGGGCCGTTCATGCCGCGGTACTTATCGCAGTAGGCCTCGAACTCCTTGAAGCGGGCATCCCAGTCCACGTTCTTGCGGCTTTCGTAGTGGCGGCAGGCGCTGCAGACGCCCTCGGCATCAAAGGTGATACCGGGGCGGGTGTCGGGCATCGTACATTTTTTGCAGTAACGCATAAGAACACTCCTTATTTAATAATGCAGTCAGTTTTACAGACAGATTCAATTTACAGCTTGGTGGAATGCTTCTCTTGAAAAGAGGTTTTCCGTAAGACTACTATACCGCATTTGCCGGAAAATAGCAAGATAAAAGCGGAGAGGGCGGGTACCGGCTGTTGTGCTTGGGCATTGGCCCGCAGGCTTTCCCATAGGCGGGTGCTGCCGGGCAGCTTCCGCGGGCGGAGCAGAGCCCCGCCCCTACTGCGTTGTTTGCGGTAAATGCCGTCCCTCACGTTTCCCACAAAAAAGCGGCAGGCCAAAAGCCTGCCGCGGGGGGTATTGGGTGTAAAATTACTCGATGATGCTCTTGCCGGTCATTTCCGCGGGGACGGGCAGACCGATGTAGGGCAGCATGGTGGGGGCGATGTCCGCGAGGCACCCGCCCTCGCGCAGCTTCACATCGCCTGCGCCGATGACAGCGAAGGGCACGACATTGGTGGTATGCGCGGTGAAGGGAGAGCCGTCGGGGTTCTTCATCTTCTCGGCGTTGCCGTGGTCAGCGGTCAGGAATACCACACCGCCGGCCTTCAGCACCGCGTCGGTGACCTCGCCCACGCACTTGTCAACAGCCTCGACAGCCTTGACAGCAGCGTCAAAGACGCCGGTGTGGCCGACCATGTCGCAGTTGGCGAAGTTCAGGATGATGACGTCGTACTTGCCGCTCTCAATGCGGGCCTTGCACTCGTCGGCAACCTCGTAGGCGCTCATTTCGGGCTTGAGGTCGTAGGTGGCAACCTTCGGGCTGGGGATGACCTTGCGGTCCTCGCCCTCGCAGGGCTGCTCGATGCCGCCGTTGAAGAAGAAGGTCACATGGGCATACTTCTCGGTCTCGGCGATGCGCAGCTGGGTCTTGCCGTTGGCGGCCAGATACTCGCCCAGCGTGTTCTTCAGCTCGACCGGCGGGTAAGCAACCTCACAGTTGGGCATGGTGGCGTCATACTCTGCCATGCAGACATAGTGGACCTGCTTGCGGCCGCCGCGGCGCTCAAAGCCGGTGAAGGCGTCATCGCAGAAGATGCGGGTCATCTGGCGGGCACGGTCGGGGCGGAAGTTCATGAAGATGACGGTGTCGCCATCCTCAACGCGGCCGCCCTCGCAGGTGACAACGGGGATGACAAACTCATCGGTCACATCGGCGGCGTAGCTGGCCTCGATGGCCTCGGCAGCGCTGGCAGCGTGGTTGCCCTCGCCGTAGACAAAGGCGGCGTAGGCCTTCTCCTCGCGGTCCCAGTTGTTATCGCGGTCCATCGCGTAGTAACGGCCGGAGACACTGGCGATCTTGCCGATGCCCAGCTCGTCCAGCTTGGCCTGCAGGTCAGCAAGGAAGCCCTTGCCGCTGTGCGGGTCGGTGTCACGGCCGTCCATGATGCAGTGCAGGTAGACATCCTTTGCGCCCATGTGCTTAGCCATTTCCAGCACGCCGTACCAGTGGTCGGCATGGCTGTGCACGCCGCCGGTGCCGACCAGACCCATCAGGTGGATGGCCTTGCCCGCGTCGATGGCAGCCTTCATATTCTTGACGAGGACGGGGTTCTTCAACATCTCGCCGTCCTTGATGGACTTGGTGATGAGGGTCAGCTGCTGGTAGACGATGCGGCCCGCGCCCATATTGGTGTGGCCGACCTCAGAGTTGCCCATCTGGCCATCAGGCAGGCCGACAGCCATACCGGAGGCCTCGATGGTGGTCATGGGGTAGTTGGCAAAGAGCTTGTCCAGATTCGGTTTGTTGGCGGCGGCCACGGCGTTGCCGTAGGTTTCGTCCGGTGTCCAGCCGAAGCCGTCCATGATGCAAAGCATAACAGGTTTTTTAGACATTGACATAGGTTTAAAGCCTTTTTGGGGGAACAAAATGGGCCCGGCCGGATGAGGGGAAAAAGGCTTCCCCATGGGGGAAGCTTCCCAAGGGGAAGCTTTTTTGCAGGGATTTAGCCCTTCGTGGCAGCGTCCACAATCACGCAAACTGGTCAGCCTTCAGAGAAGCGCCGCCAATCAGGCCACCGTCAACATCGGGCTTGCTGAGCAGCTCCTCGGCGTTCTTCGGATTCATGCTGCCGCCGTACTGGACGGTCAGGCCCTTGGCAGCGTCCTCGCCGTACAGCTCGCCAACCACCTTGCGGATAGCAGCGCAGACCTCCTCGGCCTGTCAGCGGTAGCGGTCTTGCCGGTGCCGATGGCCCAGATGGGCTCATAGGCGATAACAACGTTCTTCAGATCGTCAGCGGTCACGCCGTTCAAGCGCAATCTTGACCTGCATACGGACCAGCTCCTCGGTGACACCCTGCTCACGCTGGTCAAGGCTCTCGCCGACGCAGATGATGGGCTTAAGGCCACCGGCCAGTGCAGCCTTGGTGCGCTTGTTGACAGTCTCGTTCGTCTCGGCAAAGTACTGGCGGCGCTCGCTGTGGCCGATGACCACATACTCAACGCCGAGGTCGGTCAGCATGTCGGCGGTGATCTCGCCGGTGAAAGCGCCGGACTTCTCAAAGTGGACATTCTCAGCGCCGACGTGGATGTTGGTGCCCTTGGTCATCTCGACAGCGGTGACGAGATCGGTGAAGGGAACGCAGATGACGACCTCGCAGCCGGCGTCCTTCACAGCGGGAATCAGCTCGCTGATGAGGGCCTTGGCCTCGGTGGCGGTCTTGTTCATCTTCCAGTTGCCGGCAATGATAGCTTTACGATTCTGTTTATCCATGGTTGGTCCTGTACTCCTTACTTAAATTATAAAGTGGCAATAAGCGCCGGATAATAAATAATAAATTCGGTGGGCTTTTTGCCTGAAGGCAAAAGCAAATTTTTTGAGCCGAGCAGCGGCGGGGATTTCACCTTCCATTTATTATTTATTATTTATTTTTTAGGCGCTTTTCTTGCGGCAAAAAAGCGCGGCGGCTGCCGCGCCTTTGCGGGTTTCTTAAAAAATCAGGCCTTCTGGATGACGGCGATACCGGGCAGCTCCTTGCCCTCGAGGTACTCGAGAGAAGCGCCGCCGCCGGTGGAGATGTGGGTCATCTTGTCGCCCAGACCCATCTGCTGAACAGCCGCAGCGGAGTCGCCGCCGCCGATAACGGTGGTGGCATCGCTCTCTGCCATGGCCTTGGCAACAGCCAGAGTACCGGCAGCCAGAGTCGGGTTCTCAAACACGCCCATGGGGCCGTTCCAGACAACGGTCTTGCTGGCCTTGACGGCGTCAGCAAACAGCTTCATGGTCTCGGGGCCGATGTCGCAGCCTTCCATGTCAGCCGGGATAGCGGTGGTGGGGACGATCACGGTCTCGATGGGGGCATCAATGGGATCGGGGAAGTCCTTGATGCAGGCAGCATCGACAGGCAGGAGCAGCTTGACGCCCTTCTCCTTGGCCTTGGCCATCATTTCCTTGCAGTAGTCCAGCTTGGAATCATCGCACAGGCTCTTGCCGATCTCATAGCCCTGCGCCTTCAGGAAGGTGTAGGCCATGCCGCCGCCGATAATCAGGGTATCGACCTTCTCCAGCAGGTTATTGATGACGTTCAGCTTATCCGCAACCTTGGCACCGCCCAGAATAGCGGTGAAGGGACGCTCGGGGTCATTCACAGCGTTGCCCAGATACTTGATTTCCTTCTCCATCAGGTAGCCGACAGCGGTATCCTTGATGTAGTCGGTAACACCGGCAGTGGAGCAGTGGGCACGGTGGCAGGAGCCAAAGGCGTCGTCAACATAAGCGTCGGCGAGGCTGGCCAGCTCCTCGCTGAAGGCGGGCTCGTTCTTGGTCTCCTCCTTGCGGAAGCGGGTGTTCTGCAGCAGCACAACATCGCCGTTGCCCATCGTAGCAACAGCAGCCTTGGCGTTCTCGCCGACAACGGTGTCATCGTCAGCAAAGACAACGGGCTGGCCCAGCTTCTCACTCAGGCGCACAGCCACGGGGGCCAGGCTGAACTTCGCTTCGGGGCCGTTCTTAGGCTTGCCCAGATGGCTGCACAGGATGACCTTTGCGCCATCGTTGATCAGCTTCTTGATGGTCGGCAGTGCGGCATTGATACGGTTATCGTTGGTGATAACGCCGTCCTTCATCGGGACGTTGAAGTCGCAGCGAACCAGTACGCGCTTACCGGCGTAGTTCTCATCGTCAATGGTCTTTTTACCCAAACCCATAGTAAAAGCTCCTCTCGGTATGTTTCACATTTTTGGCGGGGCGCACCGCGCCCCAAGGGGTTTCTTCTATTATACGCACAAATCCGGATTTGCGCAAGTGTTTTTGATATTTTTTTAACCGGTTTGTGTGAAGGAGGTGTAAAATTTTTGTGTAGGACATGGTTTTTATTGGCTGCTGTTTCCGGCACGCCTGTAGGGAGGGTCTTGACCCCTCCGTGTTTCGGAGGTATGCTATTCATCATCCGTTGAGTTGTAGGGGTCGATGCTCACATCGGCCCGCAGTTCCCAATCCCATTCCTTGACGCCCGGTGGGGTGCTGTGCTATAATCCAGCCATAAAAGCATATGGGTGGTTATATATTTTTTGGGAGGTGGTTAGTAAATGCTAACTAATGTTATATCCGGCCTGCTTATCCCCTTTGCGGGCACAACGCTGGGCTCGGCCTGCGTGTTTTTTATGAAAAAATCGTTGCATCCCGGTGTGCAGCGGGCCTTGACCGGCTTTGCCGCCGGGGTGATGGTGGCGGCGTCCATCTGGAGCTTACTCATCCCTGCAATGGAGCAGTCCGCCGCGTTGGGGCGGCTGGCATTTTTGCCCGCGGTTGTCGGCTTCTGGCTGGGGGTCGGCTTTCTACTGGCGCTGGATATGCTGGTGCCGCATCTGCATCAGGGCGCTGACAGCCCCGAGGGCCCCAAAAGCGGCTTTTCCCGCACAACAATGCTGGTGCTGGCCGTAACGCTGCACAACATCCCCGAGGGTATGGCCGTCGGCGTGGTCTATGCGGGGTACCTGACCGGCAGCACCCAGATTACCGCGATGGGCGCGCTGGCGCTCTCACTCGGCATTGCCATCCAGAACTTCCCGGAGGGGGCTATCATCTCACTGCCGCTGAAGGCCGAGGGCGCAAGCCGCGGCCGGGCGTTCTGGCTGGGCACGCTGTCCGGCGCGGTGGAGCCGGTGGCGGCGCTGCTGACCGTCTGGGCGGCCGGTCTTGTGGTGCCCGCGCTGCCGTATCTGCTCAGCTTTGCGGCGGGCGCTATGCTGTATGTGGTGGTCGAGGAGCTTATCCCCGAAATGTCGCAGGGCGAGCACTCCAACCTTGGCACCCTCTGCTTTGCGTTCGGCTTCACCCTGATGATGGCGCTGGACGTGGCACTGGGGTGACTTGTGTTTACCGGGGATATTGAATATAATAGGTATATTTTAAGGCCGCTTCCCGCACACAAGGAGTCCCCCGATGAAACAAAAATTCTCCCGCTGGCTGCACATTGCCACCGCGGTGGTGCGCAAATATCTGGCACTGGATATGGCAGTGTACGCCGGCTCGGCCACGCTGTTCCTGCTTATGGCGTCCTTCCCGATGCTGATGTGGGTGCTGGTGCTGGTCAATCTGCTGCCCGGCTTCTCGGTGGAGGGCGTGGCCGAGCTGCTGGCGGATTTTCTGCCGCAGATTCCAAGCGTGCAGGAGTCCACCATCCAGCTGCTGCAAAACCTCAGCAGCCAGTCCGCGCAGTTTGTGGCCTCGCTGGCCGTGCTGACCACCATCGTCTCCGCCTCCGGCGGGATGAGTGCCCTGCAAATCGGCCTGCAGCGGCTGACGCCGGGCTCCCGCCGCACCTTTCTGAACCGGCTGCTGGCCGTGGGCTATACCTTTGTGTTTGAGCTGTTGCTTCTGGTCATGCTGGCGCTGCAGGGCATGAAATCCCTGTTTGCCCGCTTTGCCGATACACTGCCGTTTTTCCGCCATTACGCCGCCGTGGTGCACGAGGCCCAGCGCGTGGCCAACATCGGCCGGTTTGTCATAATACCGCTGCTTTTTGTTCTGCTTCTTCTGATTTATACCTATGTGCCGGGTGGGCGGCGGACGTTGCGCAGCCAGCTGCCGGGCACGATTTTTGCCACCGCCGGGTGGTTGATTTTCTCGCGTGTGTTCTCGTTTTACATCCTGCATTTCTGGCGGCTGTCCTATATTTACGGCTCGCTGACGGCTGTGATTCTGGTCATTCTGTGGCTGTTTGTCATCATCAATCTGATTTTCCTCGGTGCCGGGCTGAATGCGGAATTGAACGGCGCTGCGTAAAGGGGAAGGTCTGCGGGCGGGCAATGCCCGCCCCCACAGTGTAAGCCGGAAAGCAGTATTTATCGGGCGTGCCCGCCCCCACAGCCCAGCCAACAAAAATGCGCCGCCCCGGTTATGGGGCGGCGCACTGTTTTTTACGCATTACCGCTTGATATCGTAGTTCATATTCATCAGATTGCGGATGCTCTCCACATCGTCGGTGATGTTGGCATCGCCGTGGATGGTGTGCTTGATGGCGCTGGAGGCCACCGCAAAGTTGACCATATCCATCGGCTTGTAATCGTGCATCATCGCGTAAATCAGGCCGCTGGCAAAGGCATCGCCGCCGCCCACGCGGTCGAGGATGTTGAAGGTGTAGAGCTTGGATTCAAAGGTATGGCCCTCATACACATAGGAACGCCTTCAGGCTGTTTCTCACTGCCGGAATGTACGTAGCGCACGTGGCGGGCAATGCACTTGATGTTGGGGTAACGGTCGATAAAATGCTGGAAAATCTCGTCCTGCTGCTCATAGCTGGGCTGCAGCGGCACACCGTCCTTCCAGTCGCCCTGGCTGTGGTCGGCCTCGTCCTTCCCACAGGTGGTACGGCTCAATGCCGAACAGCACATCCACATAGGGCAGGCACTGGGTGCAGTAGTCGCGGGCGTCCTCCCATGTCCAGAGGGTGGAACGGAAGTTGCCGTCAAAGCTGACGGTCAGACCCTTCTCCTTGGCCACCTTTAGGCAGCGCAGGATGAAGTCGGCGCAGTTGCGGTTCAGTGCCGGGGTAATGCCGGACAGGTGCAGCCAGTCAAAGCCCTCAAACAGCTCGTCCAGGTCCACCTTCGTCAGATCATACTCGGTCAGGGCGCTGTGCATACGGTCATAGATGACCTTGCTGGGGCGGATGCCGTAGCCGGTCTCAAGATAATAGGTGCCCAGACGATGGCTGGGGGTCTCCTCCTTGGTGGAGAGATCATCGGCGTGCAGTGCACATCGTTGCAGCGCAGCCAGCGCACGGCGCTTTTGCCCAGCGAGTTGTTGGGCACCACGCTGAAGAAGGTGGAATCCACCCCAAGGTTGGCCAGTGCCAGCGCAATATTGGCCTCGCTGCCGCCGTAGCTGGCCTCAAAGGTGGAGGTCATACGGATCTTTTCATAGTTCGGCGGGGTCAGCGCAGCATTACCTCGCCGATGGTGATGAACTTCTGCGGGCTGTTGTTGCCCATCAGGATCGGATTGCTGTGCTCCATTTGGAAGTCCTCCTGTTTTTGCCGTATTTCGTTAGTGTAAGTGTACCGCATTGCGTAACGAAATGCAAGGCAAAAAGCGCAAAATTTGTGCGGTTAGTTTTTTAACAAGAGCCGCCCTCACATATCCTTCTCAAATTTATCGATCTTGGCTTCCTTGCCGATGACCGCCACGGTGTCGCCCTCTTTAAAGGTATACTCGGCGGAAAATTCCACGTTCGTCTGCTGGCCGTGCTCCACCGCTATGACGTTGATGCCGTAGACCCGGCGCAAATCCAGCTCCCGCACGCTTTTGCCCAGCATACGGCCACCCACGGCAATGCGCCGCACCTCGACGCCGTCCCCCAGTGCAATGTAGTCCAAAAGATTCCCCGAAATCAGCCGCTTGCCGATGCGCACCGCCATATCAGCCTCGGGGTAGACGACCTCCGCCCCCAACCGCTTGAGTACCTCGCCGTGTACCTCGCTGGCAGCCTTGGAAATCACATGCGGCACACCCAGCTTGGTGACAAGCATCGTTGTCAGGATGCTGATGTCGACCGTCTCGCCGATGCAGATCGTGACAGTGCCGCAGTTCTGCATGCCGGTCTCCTTGAGCGCGGCCTCGTTCAGCTCGTCAATGACAAAGGCGTAATCGGTCCAGCCGCGCACTGCCTTGACCTTGGCCTCGTCCTTGTCAACGGCGATGACCTCCTTGCCGGCGTCCGACAGCGTTTTTACCAGTGCGGTGCCGAAGCGGCCCAGGCCGATGACACCGTAGCTTTCCGCCGTATTCTTCTTTTTATCAAACATTGCAAGCACCCTTATCCAATCGTAATGGCCTCTTCGGTAAACCGTGCACTCGGCTCGGGGCGCTCAATCCAGAGGGAGAGCAGCGTCACGGCGCCGACACGGCCGATGAACATAGTAAAAATCAGCACCCAGCGGCTGGCGGCACAGAGCCCCGCCGTGATGCCGGTGGAAAGCCCCGCCGTGCTGTAGGCGGAAACCTGCTCAAACAGCAGCCGCATAAAATCGGTCTGCGGCTCCAGCATACAGAGCAGCAGGGTGCCGCTGAACACAACCAGCAGCCCCATCAGCGTGATGGTGGCCGCCTTGGCCAGTGAGCCGTCCGGCAGGCGGCGGTGGAATGCGCCCAGCCGCCGCTTGGAGAAGATCGACCGCACCTGCTGCATCAGCACAAAAAAGGTGGTCGTCTTGATGCCGCCGCCCGTGGACCCCGGCGATGCGCCGATAAACATCAGCAGCATAATGACCAGCAGGCCCGCGTTGCTCAGGTGCTGAAATCCACCGTGCGAAGCCCGCCGTGCGGGCCGTCATACTCTGGAAAAACGCCGTCATCCAGCCAAGGCCGTCGGTCAGCTGCAAAAGCGCCATGCCGCCGAATCAGCAGTACCGCCGTGGTGGAAAGCACGACCTTGGTGTGAAGCTCATTTTGCGGAACCGCCCGCGGCAGTGGCCGATGTCCAGAATGACCATAAAGCCGATGCCGCCCACAATGACCAGCGCATCGGTGACGATGTTCAGCAGCAGATCATCCCGGTAGGGGATCAGGCTGGTGCCGCCGCCCAGTGCGTCAAACCCCGCATTATTAAAAGATGCAACCGCGTGAAAAATGCTCAACCATACCGCCTGCAGCGGCATATAATCCCGCGCAAACACCGGGAAGCTGAGCACCGCGCCCGCCCCCTCACAAAGCAGGGTCGTCAGCAGCACGTTGCGCACCAGCCGCACCATACCCTCAAGGCTTTCGACGTTTAGGGCCTCCCGCACAAGGGAACGGCCCTTCAGGCTGATGCGCCGCCCGGTCACAAGGGCCAGCCCCATGCCGATGGACGCCACGCCCAGGCCGCCGATCTGAATCAGCAGCGCAATGACTACCTGCCCGAACAGGCTGAAGGTGCTGCCGGTGTCCACCACAACCAGCCCGGTCACGCAGACAGCGCTTGTGGCGGTGAACAGTGCATTCAGCGGGGTAATGTTCCTGCCGGGCTGCACCGCTGCGGGCAGCATCAGCAGCGCCGCGCCGCTGAGAATCAGCAGCGCAAAGCCCACGGCGATAATGCGGGTCGGGGGTTGGGTTTTCAGAAATCTGGCTATCCACGTGCGGATGTATTGCATAGCGGGCCTCCCAGCGCAGCAGGGTCACTGCTGTATGAAGTATCTGCATTATACCACATACTCCGCTGTACTGCAAATCCTACTTGCGTAGCTGCAGCAAATCGTGTATAATAAGGTATTACTGATTCTTATAAAGGGGAGGTGCGGCCATGAGCCTGCAAAGTTTCGGATTTCTTCCGCTTTTTGCTGGTGGTGGCCGTGGTGTATCTGCACCTGCCGCAGCGGCTGCAAAGCGTTTTTCTGCTGGGGGCCAGCTGGGTATTCTACGCGCTGGCCATGCCGGCGATGCTGCCGGTGACGATCGCTGTTGCGGTGTTCACCTACCTGTGCGGCCGCTGTATGGCGACCCACAAAACCGCCGCCCTGCGGGTGGGTGTGGTCGGGTTGCTGGCAATTCTGGCCTTCTTCAAATACAACGGCGCGTTTGCGGCGGAGCGGCGGCTGGCAGGCCGTGGCCATGCCGCTGGGCATCAGCTTTTACACCTTTGCGGCCATCTCCTACCTGATTGACGCCGCGCGCGGCGACTGAGGGTCGAGACAAGCTTCATCGACTTTGCGCTGTTTCTGAACTTTTTTGCCACTGTGACGCAGGGGCCGATCTGCCGTGCCGGGGCACTGCTGCCCCAGTTCAAGGCCGAGCATCGCTTTGACGCCGCCCGCACCGTGCAGGCGCTGCGGCTGCTGGCGCTGGGCCTTTTTAAGCTGGTGGCTGTCAGCGACGTGCTGGGCCTTGTGGTGGACGAGGTGTTTCCCAATTACCGCAGCTACGGCGGCCCCATGCTGGTGCTGGCCGCCGTGTTCTACACATTCCAGCTGTATTTCAACTTTTCCGGCTACTCTGAGGTTGCCCGCGCCGTCGGCCTGCTTCTGGGTCTGGAGCTGCCGGAGAACTTCAAACGCCGTTTTTTGCCACAAACTTTTCCGGCTTCTGGAGCCGCTGGCACATCAGCTTTTCGTCCTGGCTGCAGGATTATCTGTTTATGCCGCTGGCGTGGGCCGATGTCTCCGGCGTGACCGGCGGCAGGCTCACCCGTCCGCCCGCAGAATTTTGCGTATTCACGGTGTTTTTTATCTCCGGCTTCTGGCACGGCAATACGCTGCCCTTTGTGGTGTGGGGCCTTTTGCAGGCCTGCTACCGCCTGGGTGAGGAGCTGCTGCACCGCCGCCTCGGCAAGCCCAAAAAGAAGGCCCCCGCCCGCGTGCAGTGGGCCAAGCGCGCCGGCGTGTTTGCGCTGTGGTGCGTGAGCATGGTCTTTTTCCGGGTGGGGTCCTCCCCTGCTGCCGCTCCGCTGACCGTGGGGGATGCGTTCACCTACCTCGGGCACTGCTTCCTGAGCTGGGCACCTGCACGCTTTGCGTCTGAGCTGTACGCCGCCGCCTACAACGGCTTCTACGCCAACGCCATTATGGTGGCGGCGTACTACGCCTTCACGGCGCTGGTGCTGGCGCTGGCGTTTTATCTGGACACCCGCCGGGCGTTTGCGTTCAAGAACAAGCCCGCTGAGATCTGCCTTGCCAAAGAAAAGCACCGCTGGGCCGTCTATTATGCGCTGGTGGTCGCCCTGCTGATTGGCTACATTATGCAGAGCGGCGGCTTCGGCAGCTCCGGCTTCGGTATGTATGCGGGATTTTAAAGGCAGCGCCTCTCTTGCGCGGCCCGTTCCCCAATGCCTCCCCTTCCTCGGGGAGGTGGCTTTGGCCGCAGGGCCGGATGAGGGGGAGCCTCACGGAAACCGCCCATCTGCGGGGAAACGCACCGGGCCGGGCGTGCCCGGCCCCTGCAAAGCTACTAACCAAGGAGGCCCCATGAAAAACATACTCAAAAAAATGGCGCTGCTGGCGGTGCCGGTGGTGGTCTGGTTCGCGTTCTTTGCCGCGTTTGAACCGAACAACTACTTCGGGCTGAAGGCCTCCGCCTCGTCCAGCCAGCCGGTGGCGCGTGTGCGCGCCTACCAGCAGGCCGCCGGGCACAAATTTGATTTTAGGCGACAGCCGCCTTGCCCATTTTGATATGCAGCTGGTCGACAGCCTTTCCGGGCAGGAATGGCAGAACCTTGCGTTCGGCGGCGCTTCTTTAAAGGAAACGCTGGATTTAGCAGACTACGTGCTGGATTCCGGCAACCCGGTCAGCACCCTGCTGGCGGAGGTTTCCTTCTATACGCTGAACGCCGGGTACAACACCGACCGCTTTGCCGCGCTGGAGGAGACGCTGAACAACCCCCTCGCCTACTGCCTGAATCTGGAATACAACGTCAATGCCCTGACCGTGGCGATGGATACCCTGCGCGGCACACCCGATACGATCGAGTCCGGCGACTGGACCGACGCGGACTACCTTGCTGAGGACGGCACCATTCTGCCGCTGCACCGCAAATTATATGACTACACCGCCACCATCACCCCGCGCTGCAGAGACTGGGCGCTGAACACCGAGCAGCTGGCGCGTCTGGGCGCGCTGGCGGAGCGCTGCAAGGCCGAGGGCGTGCGGCTGATTGTGGTGCTGCCGCCGATGGCCGGCAATGTGCGCACCGAGGTCTGCGACGCCTTCGGCATCACCGATGCAATGCAGGGCACGGTGCTGCCCCAGCTGCAAACATGGGCCGGGGAATACAGCTTCACCCTGCTGGATTACGAGTGGGGCGGCAGCTGCATTACCGACGATGACACGCAGTTTTATGACGGCTTCCATCTGGATGAAAAATACGGTCTGCCGCAGTGGACAGCTGAGCTTTTCGGGGATATTGCATAAGCAGCATTTTCCGTTCATCCGTAGCGGCGGCGGGGTGACCCCACCCCGCCGATGTCTGCGGCAGTGCGCCGTTCCCGGCTTGCGCCTGTAGGGGGCGGCGTCCCCGACACCCCGCCCAAACGATACTAAAGAGGTCTGTCAACCATGGCATTGGATTTTCTGATTTTATATGAACACACCGTCCGCGAGTATGAGAGCGATCTGCTGCTCAAGCTGGAGCTGGAGCGGCGCGGCTATACCGCTGAAATCCGCCAGCTGCTTGACCCCAAGCAGCTGCGGTTCTTCGGCAAGGACAAGCCGGAGGTACTGGTTGCGAGCTGTATGTATGACAACGAGGCCATCAACAGCCACGTGTACAACAACATCGGCCGCTGCAACAAGATCGTCAACCTCCACTGGGAGCAGATGCTCTCCGACACACAGGAGGAGGGCGACTGGTTCAATATGAACGGCAACGCCAAGCGCTGTGTGCAGACCTGCTGGGGCACGCGCACCGCTGCCCGTCTGCAGGCCCACGGCATGGAGGCAAAAACACCCCCGTGACCGGCGCCGTCATGATGGACTTTCTGCGCCCGGAGTTTGACGGCTACTTTAAAGACAAACAGACCTTTTGCAAAGAGTTCGGCCTCGACCCCGCCAAGCAGCTGCATCTGTACATTTCGAGCTTCGGCTACGCCAGCATGAGCGAGGAGGAGGTGGCCGAGCTCTCCAAAATGGCGGGCACCGATTTTACCGGCTTTGCCCGGACCAACCGCGTCTCGATGCAGGAAACCCTGCGCTGGTTCGATGAATATTTAGGTGCGCACCCCGAGGTCGAGCTGGTCTACCGCCGCCACCCGAGCGAGTGGAACTCCCCCGCGCTGGAGGAGCTGGCCAAAAAGCGCCCCAACTTCCACGTGATTTTTGCGGACTCGGTCAAGCAGTGGATCGTTGCGGCGGACTCGATCTCGATCTGGATGAGCACCGCCATCGCCGAGGTCTATATGGCGGGCAAGAGCTGCCACATCCTGCGCCCGTGCCGATTGAGCACGAATATGACCCAGTCATCTACAAGGACGCCCACTACGTGACCAGCTACGAGGAATTTACCGCTGCCATGGCCAACCCCGAGCCGCCCTTCCCGATTGAGAAGGATGTGATCGAGGGGTACTTTGACCCGAGCGATACGCCCGCCTACAAGCGCATGGCCGACCTTTTGGAGGATGTCTACAAGAATCCGCCGCGGGACGAGCCAATGGGCGCGGGCTTTACGCCGCACTTCAACAAGCTGAAATTCTGCGCGCTGGCCGGGGTGCATTTCCTCTACCGCCACGGCTGGGAACCGAAAAAGGTCTTTGCCTTCTGCCCCCCGCTGGCCAATTTTGCCCAGCGCATCTACGGCTATGTGGACAAGGCGCACGTGACGCCGGAGCAGGTCGCCGCGATGGAGGCCCGCATTAAGCCGTTTGTGCGCTGAGCCCGCGATACAGCAGACGCGCCGTGACGGCAAGACCGCGGGCCGGGCGTGCCCGGCCCCTACAACTCTACGACAGGACAAACAATCATGTCAGACAAAAAACGATCGGCCGGTGAATCCTTCGCCGGGAATGTGATGAAATACTCGGTGGCGACCTATCTGGGCTTCGCCATCACCGGTCTGGCGCTCATCGTCAAGGGGCTGCTGCCCGCCGAGGTGCTCGGCGCACCGGTCACCTTTATGACCTACACGGCCACCATCATGAACATCGGCATCCTTGGCCTGGATCAGGCGCTGCTGCGCTTCTATCACGAGCCGCCCGCCGGGGCGGATCCGCGCCAGCTGTTTGCGGCCTGCACCCGCATTTCCGCCGCCTTTATGATGCTGCTGGGCGTGGGCGGCAGCGTATTCTTTGCCCGCCCCCTCGCCGCGGCCTTCGGCCTGAGCGCCGCCGGGCCGGGCATTGTGCCGCTGCTCTTTCTCAATGCGGCGCTCTATATGCTGGTGCGGTATCTGAATGTCCTGCTTCGGCTGGAAAACGACCTGCGCGCCTACAGCGGAAACGCTCTGGATGCAGGGCTGCTACAACCTGTTCTATCTGCTGCCGGGCTTTTTCACCTCCAAGGTCTTTGTGCTGGCGGTCGCCGCTATCCTCAGCTTCGGCGTGGTGGCCATCGCCTTCGGCTACAAGTACCGGGCCGCTGTACTGGCCCCCCTGCCCGCCGCACAGCTGGGCGGCATTGCCCGGCAGGCCGTGCCCTACGGCATTGCGCTGGCCCCGGCACAGATTTTCTTCAGCCTGTCCAGCGGTATCTGCCTCTCCTTTGTGGGCAACGCCTGCGGCGAAAGCGCACAGGGGCTTTTTGCCTTCGGCTACAGCCTGGCGCAGCTTGTCACGGCCATTCAGGCCGGGTTTTCGACCTACTGGGGGCCTTCTATGTCTACGCCCACTACCGCGAGGGAAGCAGGAGCGCATCTGCCGCGTGCATGATGTGCTGGATCTGCTGATCTTCGGCTTTTTCTGCGTGCTGGTCATGCTGGAGGACATCGTCTTTGTCATCTTCCCCGACAAGCGGGGATGTCTGGCGATCTTCCCGCTGCTGATGCTGGCCGTGGTGTTCAACATTTTGTGCGAGGGCACGGTCTACGGCAACTCGATTGCCCGCAAGCCGTGGCATGACACGATCGGCATCGGGCTGGGGGCGCTGTCCAACTTCGGGCTGTGCGGTGCTGGTGCCGCGCTTCGGGCTGACCGGCGCAGCGCTCGCGCTGGCCGCCAGCAACGGCCTTGCGTTTTTGTACCGCAGCGTTACGGGGCAGATGTATTACCGCACCGTGGCCAGCTATCCCAAGACGATCTCCGGCTTCTGCTGGCGTTTGCGGTCACGGCAGTCGGCACGCTGCTGTGGCAGCACTTCTTTATAAAATTCGCGCTGGTCGGCGTGATTTTGTTTATCTACTGCACCCTTTACCGCGCGCAGCTTACCAAGCTGTGGGCGATGGGCATAGGGATCCTGCGGAGTATTTTTCACAAGAAATAAGGGGACACTATGAAGCATTGCGGCACACAAGAGCTGGAAACCGGGCGGCTGCTGCTGCGGCGGCTCTCGATTGATGACAGCGAAATGATGTACAACAACTGGGCCAGCGACAAGCAGGTGACCCAATATCTGCGCTGGAACGCCCACCGCAGCTGGGGCGAGACCGCCGAGATTCTGAACGAGTGGGAAAAGCACTACGAGGAGCCGACCTTCTACCAGTGGGGCATCACCGACAAGCACACCGGGGTGCTCTTCGGCAGCATCAGTCTCTTTCCTGACCCGGCACAGAAGGCGGGCTGGCACCTGAACACCGAGCGTCTGGGGGATGTGTGGGAGACCGGCTATGTGCTGGGCCGCAAATGGTGGAACAAGGGCTATGCAACTGAGGCACTCTGTACCGTGCGGGACTACTGGTTTGACACGGTGGGCGCCGACTGGCTGGCCGCCATCCACGCCAACGAGAATATTGCCAGCAGCGCCGTGCTGCAGAAGGCGGGCTTTGTCTATGACCACGATGTGACCGACCGCAAGTTTGACGGCACCCCGGTCCCCTGCCGCGCCTACCACCTGCTGAAAGAGGAATTATGAGCGATAACACAACAGAACTAGACTTGGCACGACCGCCCAGAAGGCCACCGACGGCGAAAAGCTGCCCGTGGTGCTGCTGGCGCTGGATCAGGGCCGCTATGATATGACCCGCAGTCTGGACGAGCTGCGCGCACTGGCCGATGCCAACGGCATGGACGCCGTGGCCGAGGTCGTACAGAAGCGCGCCACGCCCGAGGCCGCCACGATGCTGGGTGAGGGCAAGGTCGCCGAGGCCCGCCTTGTCTGCCAGAATGTGAACGCGGCAGCCGCCATCTATGACGGCGAGCTGACCGGCAGCCAGATCCGCAACCTCTCCGCCGCGCTGCAGCTTGAGGTGCTGGACCGCACGATGCTGATCCTTGAAATCTTCCGCGCCCGCGCCACCACGAACGAGGGCAAGCTGCAGACCGAGCTTGCCACACTGCGCTACCAGCTGCCGCGCCTGCAGGGGCTGGGCGAAAGCCTGAGCCGTCAGGGCGGCGGCGGTGGGGGCGGCGGCGGTGCGCGCCGCGGCGCCGGCGAGACCAAGCTTGAGCTGGACCGCCGCCACCTGCACCACCGCATTGAGCATCTGGAAGAAAAGCTGAAGGAGATGGAAAAGCGCCGGGGTGAGACCCGCCGCGCCCGCCAGAAGAACAATGTGCCGGTTGTGGCGCTGGTCGGCTACACCAATGTAGGCAAATCCAGCCTGCTGAACGCCCTGTGCGGCGAGCAGATCTTTGAGGCCGACATGCTGTTTGCCACGCTGGACCCCACCGCCCGCAAGCTGGTGCTGCCCAGCGGGCTGCAAATTATTCTGGTGGACACGGTCGGCTTTGTCAGCCGGCTGCCGCACCATCTGGTCGAGGCGTTCAAATCCACGCTGGAGGAAGCGGCGTTCGCCGATGTCATCGTCAAGGTGGCCGATGCGGGCGACGCCCAGGCCGCCGAGCAGCTGGCCGTGACCGATGAGGTTCTGGGCAGCCTTGACTGCGAGAGCATCCCCCAGCTGGTGGTCTACAACAAATGCGATATGGCAAACGCCGTTGCGTTTGACCCGGACATTCTGCTGACGAGCGCCAAGACCGGCTGCGGCCTGGATGCGCTGCTGGATAAAATTGACGAGGTGCTCAACCACCGCGTGCGCACGATCGAGCTGGTGCTGCCCTATGACAAGCTGGCGCTGGCCGACATTTTGCGCAGCCGCGGCAGCGTAGCCGCGGAGGAATACCGCGAGGACGGCGTTTTTTACCGCGCCACCGTGAAAATTGACGACCTGCACCGGTTTGAAGCGTATCTTGTATAAGGTGTGCAAGTCTGCATTTGCATGAGATTTTTGCACGCTGGCAGAATTTTTATACAGCTATAAATCACCGGCATAGGATACGCACCAGTACGCTTTTTATGGGGTTCAGAAATGCTGTTTTCCAGTTTGGTTTTCTTATGGTATTTTTTACCAATCACATTGCTATTGTATCTGTTTCTGCCCCGCAAGGGCAAAAATGTATTGCTGCTTGTGGCCAGCCTGCTGTTTTATGCCTGGGGTGAGCCAAAGTATATCTTCCTGATGCTTTTTTCCATCACGCTCAACTATCTCGGCGGCTTTTGGGTAAATGCCGCCGGGGAGCGCACCCGCAAATTAGCTCTGGCTGTAATCGTATTGGCCAATCTGGCGCTGTTGGGATATTTCAAGTACTATTCTTTCGCGGGTGATACGCTTGCCGCTTTGTTTGGGCGGCAGGTCTTGCCTGTTCGGGATATTGCGCTGCCGCTTGGCATCAGCTTTTATACCTTTCAGGCAATGAGCTATGTGATTGATTTGTATCGCGGCAACGCAGCTGCAAAAAAGCTGGTTCCTGATGGCACTGTATATCAGCTTTTTCCCGCAGCTGGTCGCCGGCCCGATTGTCCGTTATACGGAGATAGAAGCGCAGCTGCAGAATCGCTGTGTCACTGTACAGGACTTTTCCTACGGGGTCAAGCGTTTTCTTTACGGTATGGCGAAAAAGGTAATTCTGGCAAACTGCTTTGCCGCCCGTGCCGATGAAGTTTTTGGGTTGGCTCCTTCCGCTGTCAGCACACCGCTGGCCTGGCTCGGCGCGCTGTATTATACATTGCAGATTTATTATGATTTTTCGGGCTATTCCGATATGGCAATCGGCCTCGGCGCAATGTTTGGCTTTACCTTCCCGGAAAACTTCCATTATCCCTATCTTTCCCGCAGTGTCAGCGAATTCTGGCGGCGTTGGCATATGAGCCTTTCTGGGTGGTTCAAGGAATATCTCTATATTCCCCTGGGCGGCAACCGAAAGGGAAAGCCGCGCACACTGCTGAACCTATTTATTGTATTTTTAGCTACCGGCCTTTGGCACGGTGCCAACTGGCAGTTTGTGGCGTGGGGCATCTGGTATGCCATCCTCCTGATTCTGGAGCGCACCCTGCTGGAAAAACCCTTGCGCAAGGCGCCTGCCTGGTTCGGGTGGCTGTACACCATGTTCTTTGTTGTATGCGGCTGGGTGCTGTTCCGCGCTCCGGGCCTGCGGGCAGGCTTGCAGTGGCTGCGAACCATGTGGACACCGACTGCCGGAAGCGCAGCTTATCCCGTGATACGTTATATGGACAGCCGCACCATGCTGCTGCTCATCGCTGGCATCCTGCTTTGCGGCCCGGTGCAGGCCGCACTGCCCGACTGCGTCAACGCCTGTATGACCGTACCCATGTCGGTTCTCTGCAGGGCGCAGCTCTGCTGGTGCTCGGATTTGCCTGCACGGTTCTTTTGGTAAGCGGCACTTATAATCCGTTTATTTATTTCCGCTTTTAACCAAAGACTGAAAGGAGTATTTCCGTGAAACGCGCTGTAAAATGGACAAATACAGCTTTGATTGTTGGATTTGCAGCCTTGCTGGCAGGCCCCAATCTTCTTTGGCCGATTTTGCGCGGAAGCTGTGATACCGTCAACCACGAAAACCGGACATTAGCCTCTTTCCCGGATGCGGAAACCAGTCTTACCCAATGGCCCACCGCTTTTGAAGCCTGGTTGAGTGACAATGCGCCCTTTCGCAATGAAATGCTGGTTCTTAAAGCAGAAGTCGATCGAAGCATTGGCACGCTGGATTCTTCCGATGTGCTGCAGGGGAAAGATGGCTGGCTGTTTTTAAAGGATGTAGGCGACTCCAAAAGCATCTCTGACTATCAGGGCTTGACCGCCTACAGCGATGCGGAAAAAAGGCCGAGCTGTCCGCACTTATACAACAGCTGAATGACGAATTATCTGCCCGCGGCAGCCGCCTGCTGATATTGTTTGCACCAGCTAAGGAGGGTGTATATTCCGACCGGATGCCTGCCAGTATTCCGATTGTGTCCCGCCCTACGCAGGTGCAGGAGCTTTCCGCTTATCTGCAGGCCAACACCACCTGCCCTGTACTGTTTCCTCTGCCGGAGCTGACGAAAGCTGCGGCGGCGCAACAGGTGTACTATAAGTACGACACCCACTGGAACAATGCAGGCGCGTGGCTTGCCGCCCAAAAAACGTTGGCTGCACTGGATATGCCCGCAGCACAGGATTGGCCGCTGTTTTTGACGAAACCGGAAATTCCCTGTCCTGCCGACCTTGCCGCCATGTGCGGCCGCTGGAATATGGCCAGCGACGATGTGTATCTGGAGCCGGACGTTCCGACCGCAGAACGCATTGAGGGGAGCGATGGCGCCGAACTGATGCGCTTTTCCGGCAGCGGCAGCAATAGCCTGCTCCTTGCGCGGGACAGCTATGGTGCCGCATTGGCCCCCCTATCTGGCAGAGGGATTCCATGATACACTGGTACTGCACGGCAATGTTCTGACAGTAGACACCCTGTTGGCCGAACAGACCACTATACCAGACACGGTCGTGATTGAGGTTGCCGAGCGCTTCTGCGGCGATTTGACCGGCAGAGTTAAGGTACTGCTGGCCTGGCTGGAAAATTGCTGAGCTGTTCTTTGCTTTTTATGCCTTGTCTTTTTGTTGACACTTACCCTATCCGCGCCTATAATAAACACAAATATCAAGTAAAAACACAAATATAAAAAAGGGGAATCTGTATGTCTGAAGTCCGCACCCGTTTTGCGCCGTCCCCCACGGGCTATATGCACGTGGGCAACCTGCGCACCGCGCTGTACACCTATCTGCAGGCCCGCCACAACGGCGGCACCTTCATCCTGCGCATTGAGGATACCGACCAGGGCCGTCTTGTTGAGGGCGCTACCGATATCATCTACGGCACGCTGAAGGCCACTGGCCTGACCTGGGACGAGGGCCCCGATGTGGGCGGCCCGGTCGGCCCCTACGTGCAGAGCCAGCGCATGGGTATGTTCAAGCAGTATGCCGAGCAGCTTGTCAAGGCCGGCAAGGCCTACTACTGCTTCTGCACCGAGGAGCGCCTGAACGAAATGCACGAGGCCCAGCAGCGCCGCGGGCGAAATGACCCACTATGACGGCCACTGCCGCAATCTGTCCGCCGATGAGGTCGCTGCCGCAAGCTGGCTGCGGGTGAGCCGTATGTCATCCGCCAGAAGATTCCCCGAATCCGGCGTGGCCGGTTTTGACGATGTGGTCTACGGCCACATCGAGGTCGAGAACAGCGAGATGGACGACCAGATCCTCATCAAGACCGACGGAATGCCCACCTACAACTTTGCCAACGTGGTGGACGACCACCTGATGGGCATTACCCACGTCATCCGCGGCAGCGAGTATCTGTCCTCCACCCCCAAGTACAACCTGCTGTATGAGGCTTTCGGCTGGGAGAAGCCGGTCTACATCCACTGCCCGCCCGTTATGAAGGACGCGCAGAACAAGCTGAGCAAGCGCAACGGCGACGCCAGCTATCAGGATCTGGTGGCCAAGGGCTATCTGCCCGCCGCCGTGCTGAACTATCTGCTGCTGCTGGGCTGGGCACCCGAGGGCGAGCAGGAGATTTTCACGCTGGACGAGATGATTAAAATCTGGGACCCGGCGCGTATCTCCAAGTCCCCCGCCATCTTTGACCCGCTGAAGCTGCGCGCCATCAACGCAGCCTACATCCGCGCCCTGCCGGCTGAGGAGTTCCGCCGTCTGGCCGACCCCTTCATCGACAGCGCCGTCCACTGCGACATTGACCGCGATCTGCTCTGCGCCAATCTGCAGCCCCGCTGCGAGGTGCTGGAGGACATCCCGCCGCAGCTGGACTTCTTTGACGCAGTGTTGCCGATTGACGCCGAGATGTACCGCAACAAGAAGCAGAAAACCACGCCTGAGTCCGCCAAAGAGGCCCTGACGGCCCTGCTGCCGGTGCTGGAGGCCCAGACCGACTGGACCCGCGACGCGATCTTTGATGCCTGCAAGACGCTGGCCGAGCAACTGGAGAAGAAGAACGGCTGGCTGCTCTTCCCGCTGGGCATTGCGCTTTCCGGCAAGGCCCGCACCCCCGGCGGCGGCACCGACCTTGCCGCCATGATGGGCAAGCCCGAAACCCTCAAGCGTGTGAAAGAGGCGCTGGAGAAGCTGTAAATGAAGGCCGACACGCCTTTGCCGCAGCGCAAAAATATACGTCTGCCCTGCTATGATTACAGCTTATGCGGCGGTTATTTTGTCACGCTCTGTACCAAAAAGCACGTCGAACTTCTTTCAGAGGTCGGTAGGGGCGGGGCTCTGCTGCGTAACAGGTAATAAGCGGTCCGCCCGCAGCATAAAACATCGCCACACACTAAAACGCCCCCGCAGGCTGTAAAAACCTGCGGGGGCGTTTGGTTTTTGGTTCAAATCACATAATCATTGCCCGGCTGGGCGGTGTTGACAAGGTCGGCCAGGCTGATGCTGTCAAAGTAATCGTTGATCATCGTGTTCAGCTTGCGCCACATCGGCAGGGTGCGGCACTCCCCCATGCGACGGCATTCCACAGGGTTCTGCTCTAAGCAGGCCACCGGGGCAAGGCTGCCTTCGGTCAGGCGCAGGATGTTGCCCACGGTGTACTCCTCGGGCGTTCTGGTCAGGCGGTAGCCGCCGCTTTTGCCCCGCAGGCCGGTCAGGTAGCGCTCCTTGACAAGACTTTTCACAATAGCCTCAAGATATTTTTCCGAAATTTCCTGCCGGGCGGCAATCTCCTTCAGGGGGATATAGCCGTCATGCTGGTGCTCGGCAATGTCAATCATAACACGCAGTGCATAACGGCCCTTCGTTGAAATCATCATAGTGGTGTGCTCCTTTGTTTACTTATTCCTATTATACGGATTGGTAAATGGGATAGCAACACCTTTTTGCAAAATAATTTTAGAAAATTCCCTATTACCCTATTGACAAACAGGAAATTGTGTTGTACAATCCTATTAACCTATAAGAGAGGTATGAAATATTATGCGAAAGGGATTTGCGCCGTATCCGCGATGTCGCTGTCTGGCACGGTAAGAACACAACATTTTTTGAATAAACAGAAATGACGATGGAGGAACCACCTATGAGCAAGATTTATACTTCCGCTGACCAGCTGATTGGCCGCACGCCCCTGCTGGAGCTCACCCATATTGAAGCCGCTGAAAACCTGGAAGCCAAGATTCTGGGCAAGCTGGAATATTTCAACCCCGCCGGCTCTGTCAAGGACCGCATTGCCAAGGCGATGATTGACGATGCCGAGGCCTCCGGCAAGCTGAAACCCGGCTCTGTCATCATCGAGCCTACCTCCGGCAACACCGGCATTGGTCTGGCCTCTGTGGCCGCCGCCCGCGGCTACCGCATCATCATCGTTATGCCCGAGACGATGAGCGTGGAGCGCCGCCAGCTGATGAAGGCCTACGGCGCCGAGAGCTGGTGCTGACCGACGGTGCCAAGGGCATGAAGGGTGCCATTGCCAAGGCGGACGAGCTGGCCAAGGAAATTCCCAACAGCTTTGTGCCCGGCCAGTTTGTGAACCCGGCCAACCCGGACGCTCACAAGCGCACCACCGGCCCCGAAATTTGGGAGGATACCGACGGCAAGGTCGACATCGTGGTGGCCGGTGTCGGCACGGGCGGCACGGTGACCGGCGTCGGCGAGTATCTCAAGAGCCAGAACCCCAACGTGAAGGTTGTGGCTGTCGAGCCCGCCACCTCCCCTGTGCTGAGCAAGGGCGTGGCCGGTGCGCATAAGATTCAGGGCATCGGCGCAGGCTTTGTGCCGGACGTGCTGAACACCAAGGTCTATGACGAGGTCATCCCCGTTGCCAACGAGGACGCCTTTGCCACCGGCTTAAAAGCTGGTCGGCCACAAGGGGCGTGCTGGTGGGCATCTCCTCCGGCGCAGCGCTGTGGGCGGCCATCCAGCCTGGCCAAGTGCCCCGGAGAAAAGGGCAAGACCATCGTGGCGCTGCTGCCCGACACCGGCGACCGCTACCTGTCCACCCGCTGTTCGCAGACTGATTGCATAAGCGCTGAAAATTTGCTATAATAAGCACGGCAGACGCATTGTCTGCCGTGCTTTTTTAGTATGTATAAGGAGATTTCCTATGGACAATACCCCCGGCGCATTGATTGCCATGAGTGGCGGCGTGGACAGCACCGTTGCCGCTTACCTGATGAAGCAGGCGGGCTACCGCTGCATGGGTGCCACCATGCGCCTGTACCAGAACGAGGATTTAGGCCAGAGCGGGTTCCACACCTGCTGCTCGGCCAAGGATGTGGAGGACGCCGCCGACGTGGCGTTCCAGCTGGACATTCCCTTTGAGGTGGTCAACTACACCGAGGAATTCCGCGAGAAAGTCATTGGCAAGTTCATCGCCACCTATGAGGCGGGCGGCACGCCCAACCCCTGCATCGACTGCAACCGCACGATGAAATTTGACAAAATGCTGGATTTTGCCCGCGAGCATGGGCTGGACTACGTTGTGACCGGCCACTACGCCCGCATTGAGCAGGACCCCGAAACCGGCCGTTGGCTGCTGAAAAAGGCGCTCTACGCCGACAAGGACCAGAGCTACGTGCTGTACGTGCTGACGCAGGACCAGCTGGCTCACACCAAGTTCCCGCTGGGCAGTATGGACAAGCCTTCCATCCGCAAAATTGCCGAGGCACAGGGCTTCTGCAACGCCCGCAAGCATGACAGCCAGGACATCTGCTTTGTGCCGGACGGTGACTATGTCGGCTTTATGGAGCGCTACACCGGCAAATATTACCCGGACGGCGATTTTCTGGACGTGAACGGCAAGGTGGTCGGCCGCCACCACGGCGCTGTGCGCTACACCTGCGGCCAGCGCAAGGGGCTGGGGCTGGCACTGGGTGCGCCGGTCTATGTCTGCGGCAAGGATATGGAGCACAACACCGTCACGGTCGGCCCGGAGAGCGAGCTGTTCACCACCACGCTGGTGGCCGGGGATTTCAACTGGATTTCGATTCCAGAGCTGACCGAACCGATGCGCGTCAAGGCGAAGGCCCGCTACCGCCAGACCGAGCAGCCCGCCACCGTCTACCCGCTGGACAGCGGCCTTGTCAAAGTGGTATTTGACGAGCCACAGCGCGCCATCACCCGCGGCCAGGCCGTTGTGCTGTATGACGGTGACGTGGTTGTGGGCGGCGGAACGATTCTGTGATAAATAAGAAATAAAAAATAATAAATAATAAATTTGGTGGAGTTTTCGCCCCGCGGGGCGAAAACGAAAAAAGCGCAGCCGCTTCTGGCTGCGCTTTTGCTGTATCTGCTATCAGATGATTTCAACCTTTTCCATCACCACGGGGGTGCGGGGCTTGTCATTCCAGTCGGTGGCAACGGCGGCAATCTCGTCCACAACCTCAATGCCGTTCACAACATGGCCGAAGGCTGCATAGCTGCCATCCAGATGCGGGGCATCCTGGTGCATAATGAAGAACTGGCTGCCGGCGGAGTTGGGGTCCATAGCGCGGGCCATGCTGATAACGCCGCGGGTGTGCTTGATGGGGTTGGCCACACCGTTCTGCAGGAACTCACCCTTGATGTGCCAGCCGGGGCCGCCCATACCGGTGCCCTGCGGGTCGCCGCCCTGAATCATAAAGCCGGGGATGATGCGGTGGAAGGTCAGGCCGTTGTAGAAGCCGTCCTTGACCAGCTTCTCAAAGTTTTCGCAGGTGATGGGCGCTGCGTTGTGGTCCAGTTCAATGTCGATGGTCTTGCCGTTCTGCATAGTAATGCGAATCATACAGTGGTCTCCTTTTCGGTTGTTTTGGTTGTGTCAGGGTCGCTTCGCGCGGTGGCAATGCCCTGCGTGTAGCTCATACTGCCGATTTTTTCGGCAAACTCGGCGGGGGGCAGCTTCTGCATCCAGTACAGCAGCGCCGCGCCCATAAACTGCTCACTGCGGAACACCGCCTTGGGCAGCAGCGCAAACAGGCCGCCGTCATGCTGTTCCCCGGTGAAGGGGTCTGTCCACGCATCCGGCAGGCGCTTGTCCAGCTGCCGGGGCGAGACGTGGCCCGTGATGAACCCGCGCCCGCCGAACAGCGGCTCTACCAGCCAGAAGAACGCCCGGCGCACGCCGGGCCTGCTGGGGAAAAATGCCGCGCAGCTTGTAGGTGTGCCAGAACGCATCGGCCAGATATTCCACCGGGATGTCCTCGCCGTAGGTTTCCAGCAGGCAGATGTGCAGCAGCGCCGTGATGTCGGCCAATTCCTCGCCGGTGGGCAAGGGGCTGACGTCCTCCACCGGCACCAGCGCCGCGCCGGTGTCCTCGGCATGGAGGGTCGAGTCAAGCGCAATTTCCAGATAGCCGTGTCCGCCCTTGCCTGCGTAAGGCTGCCCCGGCTCACACATGGCGCAGACAAACGGATGCACAACGGTATCCGCGGCGTAATGGCTCAGAAAGCCCAGCGCATACCCACCTGGGGGCGAGTCTTGACATTGGCGCAAAGGCTGCGCAGGAACGCGCCTGTCTTTTCCTCGTGCATACGGTTGCCGAGGCCGGGCAGGTCATACCGGCGTCTTGGCGCGCTTTTTCCAGACCTCAAAGCGGAAAAAGCTGTCCGGCCGTTGGCCCCGGCTGCAAACGCCGCCGGGCACTGGAGCTTATAATGAATGGCCTCCGCCGCCTTTTTGCGGTGCGCACATGGGTATAGCCTTCCGGCATCTGGGAGTCCCCTTTCGTATCAGCGTCGAAGGTATTGTACCGCGGGGAAGGGAAAATGTCAAATTTATAAATAATAGATAATAAATAATAAATAATAAAAAATGTGGCGTTTTCTCCCTATGGTCGAAAACAAAATTCCGCCGCCCATTTTTTTTGAGCAGCGCCCCGCGCTGCGATCCACCATATTTATTATTTATTATTTTTTATTTCTTATTTGCACAGCTGCACGCTTCAAATCTTCCTCTCGTCCTTCGTCATCACTTTCGGCAGTACGCCAAAATACAGCACTGCACCGACAATAATAATCAGGATGATGGACAAAATGCCGTAGGGGCCGGCGGCCTTGTTGATGGCGTCCAGCTGCTCTGCGGTGGCGGTGGCGGCGGTCAGGCCCTGCTTCGCCAGCAGCTTTTGTTGGCCAAAGGCGCTGACAAAGCCGACCAGCGCCGGGCCCATAATGGACGAGAACTTGCCGAAAATATCAAAGAAGCCGAAGAACTCGCCGCTGCGGGCTTTGTCCGGGATGAGCTTGCCGAACATCGAACGGCTGAGCGCCTGAATACCGCCCTGGCTGGTTGCGCAGAGCACGGCCAGCATCCAGAACTGCCACAGGCTGTTCATAAAGAAGGCGAAAATGCAGATGAACATATAGACGCAGATGCCCACGCCCACCATTGTGCGGGCGCCGAACTTCTCCGCCAGCTTCATATACAGCAGGCAGAACGGCAGGCCCAGCACCTGAACCAGCAGCAGCGCCAGAAGCATACCGGCCGAGTCCAGCCCCAGGTTGGCGCCGTAGCTGGTGGACATACTGATGATAGTATGCACGCCGTCAATGTAGAAAAAGTACGAAAGAATGTAGATAAGCATCGGCTTATCGGCGCCGATTTCCTTCAGCGTGGTGAACACGCTCTTGATGCTGGCGCCGACATCGCCCTTTTCATAGGGCTTGCCGGTGGTCTGCTCGCAGTTTTTCAGCAGCGGCAGGCTGAACACCAGCCACCACACCGCGGTAATGGCAAAGATGATGGCCAGACTGGTCAGCATCGGCACGCCGACCGCGTTCATAATCAGGAAGATGAGCAGCGGAATCGTCGAGCCGCCGATATAGCCAAGGCCGTAGCCCAGTGTGGAGACCGAGTCCATCCGTTCCTCGGTTGTGACGTCGGTCAGGAAGGCGTCATAGTAGATGCAGGACGCGTCAAAGCCGATGGTTGCTCAAAATGTGAGAGCACCAGCACCATGGCCGCGACCTTGCCCGGCGGCGGCGGGCGAGGAGGTAAAGTCCATCAGCGGGGTGAAGGCCAGCCCGGCCACCGAGGCCACGCCCAGCAGCAAAAACGCCGTGAACAGCTTTTTGCGCATACTGCGGATATCGCCAAACACGCCCAAGAACGGCGCGCTGAGTGCGACAATCGCCATGGCAAGGCTGGTGGCAAAGCCCCATGTGGACATACTGGAGACGCTGTCCGCCGTATAGCCCGCCACCGTGTCAAAGAAGATGGGCAGGATAGTCACCACAATGACCGAGTGGGCGCTGTTGGCCCAGTCATACATCATCCAGCTGATTTCCTGCTTTGTGAATTTTTTCAGGAAGCCCATAGGAGAAAACCTCCGTTTTGTTATTGCACGCATTGTGCGCGCTTGTACAAATATTGTAACATTCTTAAACCACAAAAAACAACACACCCCGCTGACCTTTCGGTCAACAGGGTGTAAAACTTTTGTCATTTTTTTGTGGCAATTTGACGATGGAAGGCGGGCGGCTATGCCCGCCCCTACCATGCAATGATTTTGGGCTATCCGTAGGGCGGGGTGACCCCACCCCGCCGTGTTTCCCGCAAAACGCCGTTTCCGGTTCAGACGTAGGGAGCAGGCTTTGCTGCTCACCGCTTGCGCAGCTCCCAGAAAGCCACCGCACCGGCGGCGGCCACATTGAGGGAATCCACACCGTGCTGCATCGGAATCATCACGGTGTAGTCGCAGTGGGCAATCGTATTGTGGGCGAGGCCGTCCCCCTCGGTGCCCAGCACAATGGCCAGCTTGTCCTCGGCGCGCAGGGCCGGGTCATCTATGCTGACGGCGCGGCTGTCCAGCGCCATGGCGGCGGTTTTGAAGCCCCGCGCGTGCAGGCGGGCCATACCGGCCTCCGGCCAGTCGGCGGGGCTGCTGCCCAGCGTGGCCCACGGCACTTGAAACACCGTGCCCATGCTGACGCGGACGGCGCGGCGGCACAGCGGGTCACAGCAGGAGGGCGAGAGCAGCACGGCATCCATACCCAGCGCCGCCGCCCCGCGGAAGATGGCCCCGATGTTGGTGGAGTCCACGATGCCCTCCAGCACGGCCACGCGGCTGGCGTTCCGGCACAGCTCCTCCACCGTGCGCAGCTTGGGGCGGCGCATGGCGCAGAGCACGCCGCGGGTCAGCGCGTAGCCGGTCAGCGCCTGCAAAATCTGCCGGTCTGCCGTGTAAACCACCGCATCCGGGCAGCGGGCCAGCACGCCCGCTGCGGGGCCGTCAATCTGGCGGCGCTCCATCAAAAAGGACAGCGGCTCGCACCCGGCGTCCAGCGCCGTGCCGATGACCTTGGGGCTTTCGGCAATGAAGATGCCCTTCTCGGGCTCCAGCTTATTGCGCAGCTGGGATTCGGTCAGTCTGGTATATACCGCCAGCTCCGGGGCGTTCAAATCTGTGATTTCGATAATGTTCATGTTTTCATTTTTCCTTGTAGAGGTGTAGGGGCCGGGCCTGCCCGGCCCTGCAGCAATACGGCAGGCGCGCCGTTTATCTCGCATGCGTAGGGCGGGGTGCCCTCACCCCGCCGTGGGCGTCCGCGTGGCCGTACCGTAAACGGGTCACATGGCGCGGTTGGCGGCGGCATGAGGGCATGCCGCCCTACAGTTTTCCCGGCAGCGGGTGCTGACCGCAAGGCCGCGGGCCGGGTATGCCCGGCCCCTACAAGCATACAACAACTCCCGCCAAATTGCAAACAAAACCGCCGCCTGCGGGGCTTGCATCCCGCGGGCGGCGGCCGGGTCTTATTTTTGGCGGCGCAGCGGCATCACTCGACTGCGTTCAGCGCCTGATCGAGATCGGCGATGATGTCATCGACGTGCTCGGTGCCGATGGACAGGCGGATCGTGTTGCGGCCGATGCCTACATCGGCAAGCTCCGCATCGGAGAGTTGGCCGTGGGTCGTGGTGGCCGGGTGGATCACAAGGCTCTTGACATCGGCGACATTGGCCAGCAGAGAGAAGATCTGCAGATGATCGATGAACTCGAATGCTTCCTTCTGGCCGCCCTTGATGTTGAAGGTGAAGATGGACGCGCCGCCGTTGGGGAAGTACTTCTCATACAGGGCGTGGTCGGGGTGGTCGGGCAGGCTGGGGTGGTTGACCTTCTCCACCTTGGGGTGGTGGGTCAGGAACTCGACGACCTTTTTGGTGTTCTCATTGTGGCGGTCCAGACGCAGGGAGAGCGTCTCGGTGCCCTGCAGCAGCACCCATGCGTTGAACGGGCTGATGCAGCCGCCCAGATCGCGCAGGATTACGGCGCGCACATAGGTCACAAAGGCGGCGGGGCCGGCAGCCTCGGCAAAGCATACGCCGTGGTAGCTGGGGTTCGGCTCCGAGAAGGCGGGGAATTTGCCGCTGGCCTTCCAGTCGAACTTGCCGGAGTCAACGATGATGCCGCCCAGAGAGGTGCCGTGGCCGCCGATGAACTTGGTGGCGGAATGGACAACGATGTCGGCGCCATGCTCGATCGGGCGGATCAGGTAGGGCGTACCGAAGGTGTTGTCGATGACAAGCGGAATGCTGTGCTTGTGGGCGATAGCGGCAATGGCGTCAATGTCGGGGATGTCGGCGTTGGGGTTGCCAAGCGTTTCAATATAGACAGCGCGGGTGTTGTCCTGAATGGCAGCCTGGACCTCGGCCAGATCATGGGCGTTGACAAAGGTCGTCTGCACACCGAACGCGGGCAGCGTGTGGGCCAGCAGATTGGAGGTGCCGCCGTAGATGGTTTTTTGCGCCACAATGTGCCCGCCGTTCTGGGCCAGTGCCTGAAGGGTGTAGTCGATGGCAGCGGCGCCGGAGGCAACGGCCAGCGCGGCAACGCCGCCCTCCAGAGCCGCGATGCGCTTTTCAAAAACATCCTCGGTGGAGTTGGTCAGGCGGCCGTAGATGTTGCCCTCGGCCCGCAGGGCAAAGCGGTCAGCGGCATTCTGGGAATTGGGGAACACATAGGAGGTGGTCTGGTAGATGGGCACGGCGCGGGAATCGGTGACGGGGTCAGCCTGCTCCTGGCCGACGTGCAGCTGAAGGGTCTCAAAATGCAGTTTACGCTCGCTCATGATAAAGTCCTCATTTCTGTTTTTATTCTGTTTGATTTTTGATAAAAGAAAAGCCGGGGGTCGTTTGGTTACAACTCCCGGGCAGAATATACAGTGCGGCGCTTGTTTACAGGCAGTGCAAAGCATTGCCACGCGCCCGGACTGCTACCGCCCGGGAGTTAGGCATTCGGCCACAGCGGAAGTTCTGGCGCAGCAGACTGCCAAAAACGTGAGCCATATGCTTTGCACCTCCTTGTTTTTCAGTAATAACCTATGTGCTTTATAGGTTGACTGTATGATAACACGGAATTGACTATATGTCAATAGGGTAATCAGGAAATTTTATTTTGCAGACTGCCATACCGGCAGATGGCATTTACCAAGGAGCGCGGGCGGATATAGAATCCGCCCCTACGGTGCAATGGTTTTGGGCTGCCCGTAGGGCGGGGTGACCCCACCCCGCCGTCGGTTTGCGGGATGGTACAAAAGTTGGACGCCATAAATTTCCCTATTATATATGTATTTTTGTCGTCCAACTTTTTGCACAAAAATCTATAGTTAAATTTGGTAAATAAGTTGAACGACAAAAATTATAATTATAATAGAGAATATTTGTCGTTTTACAACATCCAGATTTTAAACGCTTGCACGAAACAGTTGAAATCTTTCCTCAAATCGGTTATACTGTTTTGTAATAAAGTTGAAATATGGGGCAATGCCCCCTTTATAAAGGAGCAAACAATGGCACATACCGTTATGGTCACCGGTGCAGACGGCTTTATTGGCAGCCATCTGACCGAAGAACTTGTCAAGCGCGGCGAAAAGGTCCGCGCATTCTGCCTGTACAATTCCTTTGGCTCTCTTGGCTGGATCGATACCCTGCCGCCGGAGATTCGCAACGAAATTGACGTCTTTATGGGCGATGTGCGCGACCCCAACGGCGTGCGCACCGCCATGCGCGGGCAGGAGCGCGTGTTCCATCTGGCCGCCCTCATCGCGATTCCCTTCTCCTACCACAGCCCGGACAGCTATGTGGATACCAACATCAAGGGCACGCTGAACGTGCTGAACGCGGCGCGTGAGCTGGACACCCAGCGCGTGCTGGTCACCTCCACCAGCGAGGTCTACGGCACGGCGCAGTATGTGCCGATTGACGAGAAGCACCCCTTCCAGGGCCAGAGCCCGTACTCCGCCACCAAGATTGGCGCCGACCGACTGGCTGAGAGCTTCTACCGCAGCTTTGATTTGCCGGTTACCATTGTGCGGCCCTTCAACACCTACGGCCCGCGCCAGAGCGGCCGCGCCATCATCCCCACCATCATCACCCAGCTGCTGGCGGGCCAGACCGAGATCAAGCTCGGCAGCCTGACCCCCACCCGCGATTTCAACTACGTCAAGGACACGGCCAACGGCTTTATGACGATTGCCGACTGTGACGCCGCCATCGGGCAGGAGCTGAACATTGCCACCGGCGTGGAGCATTCCATTGGCGATCTGGCCAACGAGCTGATTGCCCAGATTAACCCCAACGCCAAAATCGTCTGCGAGGCTGAGCGCCTGCGCCCCGAAAAGAGCGAGGTCAACCGTCTGCTGGGCGATTCCACCAAGCTGCGCAAGCTGACCGGCTGGGCACCGCAGTACACCTTTGAGCAGGGCCTGGCCGCCACCATCGAGTTCCTGCGCGGCAACCTGGATCAGTACAAGGTCGGGCAGTACATCCTGTAATCTATGAAAAATTCGTCAAACAAACGCAAATTTTCACCCACCGTGCGGCATCCTGCAGCCCGGTGGGCTTTCGTGTTGGTGCTGTGCGCGGTGCTGGGCGTGGTGGCCAGCTATTGCTGGCGCGTCTTTTATGGGCTGGACGCCCGGGGCGTTCCGGCGCTGGGTGTAACCGCCTTCTGTGCCGGGCTGGCAGTGCTGGCAGGCGCGGCGGCGCTGGCGCTGCGCCGGGTACAGGATTTTGCCAAAAAAGGCGCGGCCTGTATCCTTTTGTGCGGCGCGCTGTTCGCCTTTGCCAACCCGCCGATGCAGACCCCCGATGAGACAGACCATTATCTGCGCACCTATGCAATTTCCATGGGCCGCTTTGACTTTGACGCTAAGCGAAGCTACCCCGAGGATGTCAACGAGCTGGTCGCGGCCTTTCCCGGCGCGTGGGTCAACGCCCACACCTCGGCCGGGGTCGGCACTGACCCGGACACCCACGCCGAACAGCCCTACAACTCCGCCGGGTACGCGCTGAAGCAGTACGGCAAGGACGGCCGGGTGGAGAGCATCTGGGATAGCTTTACCCAGTACATCAACTGGGAAAAGCGCGATTCTGAGGCAGATTCCGTCACCGAACCCATCAGCTTTCTGATTCTGCCGTTCCTGCCCGGGGCACTGGGCATGGCGCTGGCACGGCTGCTGGGGTTTGGCGCGCTGGGCTGCCTGTACGGCGGACGGCTGGTCAATCTGCTGGCCTACACGGCGCTGTGCTATGCAGCGCTGCGCAGTGCGCACAAATGCAGACCTGCGTTTTTTGTGCATTATGCTGATGCCAATGTCCCTGTATATGGGGGCATCGTTGAGCTATGATGCCACACTGCTGGGCTGCTACTACCTGATGCTGGCACTGTTGACCCGCACCGAGTGGGATGACCGCACGGCGCTGGGCTACGCGCTGGCCTGTGTGTTTGCCAACGGCACAAAGCCCTACATCAATCTGCTGTGGGTGGTGCTGCCGCTGGTTGTGCGCAAATCCGAATGGAAGGTGCGGCTGAACCGCGCTGTCTGCGCCGTGCTGACGCTGGCGGGCTCGCTTGCGCTGACCCTTGGCGTGGAGCAGTACGGCACGCTTTTGCGCCACAACTACGGCACCATTGCCCGGCAGGGCGGCACCGCCGTGAGCGGCGGCGAACAGCTGCTGTTTGTTTTGAAGAATCCGCTGCGTTATATCGCGGTTTTGCTGGGCACACTGTATGAGAACAACGGCTTTATCGGCCAGCTGGGCCTGTTCGGCTGGAAGGATATGCCCGTTGCGTTTATCAGCCTGACCGCGCCGCTGGTGCTGTTGGGGGCTGCGCTGCTCTGCGCGCCCGCTGACGATGCACTGGGCCGCCGCCGCACCGGCTGGCTGGGGGTGTTCGGGCTCGTTTATGCGGTGGGCGCAATGACGGCCATGTATATCACCTACACGCCGGTGGCCATGGTGCGCATCGTGGGCCTGCAGACGCGGTATTTCCTGCCGGTCTGGCTGCTGCTGGTACTGGCTTTTGCCGCCGTGGCCCGCCGCGCCCTTGCCCCCCGCCTGACGGCTGCAAAGGCCGGGGCCCTTGCCGTGCCCCTGTGCGGCTGGTACGCCTTTGCCGGGGCGGTGCTGCTGTTCCAGCACTATTTTGTAGGGCCGGTTTATACCATTTATAAGTAGTTTTTTAATAAAAAAGAAAAAATAATAAATAATAAAAAAATGTAGGGCAGGGTGACCTCACCCCGCCGCAGTGTCCCCGGCAATATCCCATACACGGCATTTGGCCGGAACCTTGCGGGCGGCATATATGCCGCCCCTACGGCGCAACCGCAAGCAATCGTGCGGTAGGGGCGGGGCTCTGCTCCGCCCGCAGAGGTTGCCCGGAAAATCCCATTTATGGGAAACCCCCGGGCCGGGCGTGCCCGGCCCCTACAGCGATTTGAATGAGTAACGACGGATTGTCGTTACCCGCCGTGCCCTCGCGCCGCCGCCCATTCCCGGCCCGCCGCCCACCCAATTTATTTATTATTTATTATTTCTTATCTATTATTTGTCCAAAGGGGGCTCTCATGCTGCATTTACTTTATGCTCTGGCGCTGTTGCTGCTGCTGTCCGGCGCGTGTGCGGTGCTGGCAGATACAGGCAATATCTCCCCCGCCGCGCTGCCGCTGCCGCTGCTCAGCGGCGCGGTGGCAGTGCTGTACCTCTGCGGCATTCCGGGCCTTCTGCGTGTGGGCGCAGTGCTGGTGCTGCTGGCACTGGCTGCGGTGTGGGTGGCAGCCCTTGTAAAAATGCGCCCCGCCGGGGTGCTTACCGCCTGCAAAAACGCCCTGTCCGTGCCGGGTTTCGTGTTGTTTTTGGGCGGTGCTGCGTTTATCTGGGTGCTGTTCTGCGTACAGCAGCCGATGTTTACCCAGTGGGATGAGTTCACGGCATGGGGCCTTGCCCCCAAGATGGTCGTGGAGCGCGGTGCGTTTTACGTGGCCGACCCCGTCAACCTGAAGGCCAGCTTCACCTACCCCGCTACCAGCCTTTTCACGTTTTTGTTCCAGCCGTTCGGCCAGTGGGCCGAGTGGGCCTGTCTGGCTGCGGTGGATACGCTGGCGCTGGCCTGTCTGGCTGCGGCGGCCGCCCTGCCAAGGGACCGCTGGGCCAGTGGCGTGCTCGTGTTTGCCGCGGGCTTTCTGCTGCCGTTTTTCTTCTCGGCCACCCCCACCGGCAGCTATGCCACCCAGTACGTCAACGCCATGGCCGACTTGCCGATGGCGATGCTTTTCGGCGGGGTGCTCTGCCTGTATTTTGCGGTGGGGCGCCGGAAATACACCTACTGGCTCACAGCGTTGCCGCTGGCCGTGCTGACGCTGACCAAGGATATCTGCTTTGCCTACGGCCTGATCGCCGCCTTCTTCATCGGGCTGGATCTGCTCTTTGCGGCGGACAAGCCGCTGAAAAAGGCGTTCCCGCAGGCGCTGCTTAAAGCCGGTGCGCTGGCCGTTGTTGTGCTGGCGGCGTTCTTAAGCTGGGGCCGCTACACGGCGGCCGTCACCCCCACGGCAGACACCGCTGCCAGCGTTGGCAGTGAGGGGCTGAGCTACGGCGCGGTCCTCGTGGGCGGCGTCAAGCAGCTGCTGGGCATCGGCCGTACCGAGAAATTTGCCCAGATCATGACCGCCATGGGCAGCGCGTTCTTCACCCGGCGCATCTGCCTGTTGGGCAGCGGCGTGCTGGCTGTGGCAGCCATCACGCTGGTGGCCGCGGCGGCATGGCTGGCCGCGGGCAAGGGCGCACCCCGCCGCCGGGTGGCGGCCGCCTATTGCGGGCTTGCGTTCTGCTTTGCGGCGCTGTATCTTTTCCATCTGATTCTCTACTACTACAACTTCTCGACCTTGAGGGGCTGATGCTGAAGGACTATGACCGTTACCTGGCCCCCTACTATCAGGCGTGGATGCTGGCCATGCTCTGCCTGCTGGCAAACGGCGCGCGGGAACGGCTGGCGCAGCTGGCGGTCAGCGGCGCGGCGGCGGTCATTCTGGCCGTGTACTGCTGGCGCGGCGTGCCTGTGGCGGGCTTCTGGTCAAATGCGGACAGCCTGTACACCCTGCGCACCGATGTGCAGAGCCGTGCGGAAACGATGAATACCGTGCTGGACTGGCCTGACCGGGTGCTGGTCATCAGTCAGGGCGACGATGCCACGCGCTGGTACTACTACCGCTATGAGCTGACCGCGCAGGTCGTGAACGGCTTCGGCGGCATTTATATCCATCAGGGCGAGACGCAGGACCGCTGGGACGGCGATTTTATGAACCTTGTCGAGAGCGAGAGTTCGACACTCTATGCCTATCAGACCGTCTGCGTGCCGGACACACTGGTGGCCTATATGGCCGAGAAGGACTGCGATTATATCCTGATTGACCGTGCCGACAACTATTTACAGGACAATTTCAGTCCCCTGTTTGAGGGCGGGCTGACCAACGATATGCCGCCCACGCTCTATCATTTTGAGGGCGCGGACGCCGCCGTGCCGTTCACACTGGCGGCTGTGGCAGAAAGAGGGGTGGAGTAAATGGAGCGCAAGCCCATACTGCGCACCCGCCAGCTGCTGGTGCTGGCCTATCTTCTGGCCGCCGTGTTCTGGGTGGTGCGGTGTCTGGTGGGCTGCGGCGTGATGCTGAACTACAAGCTGCAGGGCAAGATGCCACAAGGGCAGGTAGCCCCCACCGAGCTGGTGACCGAGAGCTTTGCGCCGTATTCCTCCAACGTGTGGTGGACACCGCCGGACGATGACCCTGCGTGGTATCTTTCGACCGACAGCGATCCCCGCATCTACTGGCAGGGGCAGGGGTATATCGAGACCGTGGTTTTGGACGCGGCGCACCGGCTGCCCCCGGGCGGCGTAGCGCTGTACTATTTGAAGCCCGGCCAGACCGACTACACCGAGGCGCAGAAGGTGTTTGCCTCGGTCACGGCCCCGGGCGTTTACACCTTTGACTTGGGCGGGCAATGGGTCACCGGCCTGCGCATCGACCCGACAGCGTGGGCGGCGTGCCGACGCTCTTCACCGGCATTGAGCTGAACCCCGCCCGGCCATGGTACACCCGCTTTGTGCCCACCGCAGGCTGGTGGCTGGTGCTGCTGTTTGTGCCCGCTGTGGGGGCAGCTTTCTGTTCTTTCTTTACAAAGAAAGAATCAAAGAAATTCCAATAATATTTCAGTAACGGAGATTTTCTATGGAACTACTCTGCGTACTTTTCGCCGTGGCGGCGTTGTTCTGCGGCTGCGCGGTACTTACGCTGAAATGCCGCGTCCCGGCGGCGGTCGCACCGCTGACGGTGCTGTCCATCCTTGTGGCGGTGCTGACGCTGGCCGCTATGGCGGGCGTGCTCTACCCCGCGGCGTGGGTGCTGTATGCGCTCTGCCTTGCGGGCGGTGTGTGGGTGTTGGTCACCCGCCGCCAGCACACCGGCGCGGCGGCTGTTCTTTTCACACCGGGCAGCGTGCTGTTCTGGGGTGCGGCGCTGGCACTGGCGGTGTACTTCTTTGTGCGCCAGCCGATGGCCGCCGATTTTGACGAGCTGAGCCTTTGGGCCACCGCCGTCAAGATCACCAAGGTCAATAACGACCTGTACGCGACCGCCGAACTGGGCACCCCCTGGGCCGCGACCCAGAACCCCGGCCTGCCCTTGCTCTCGTATTTCTTCCAGTTTTTTCGGCGATTATGCAGATTGGAAAATTTATGTCGCTTATGACATTTTGTATTTTTCCGCCTTTGCCGCCGTGCTCGGCGCGCTGCCCCGCAGCCGCTGGCAAGCCGCTGTGCCGATGGCCGCTGTGCTGTGGTGCGTGCCGTTCTTCTTCACGAACTACAACCACACTATCTACCTGACCACCACCTACATGACCAGCTACGGCGATGTGCCCGCAGGCCTTGTCTTTGGCGGCGCGGTGGCCGCGTGGCTGGCGCTGCGGCAGGAATCCGCCCCCAAGTGGGCCGTGCTGCCGATTCTGGCGCTGTCTGCCAACCTGAAGGCCAATACCTTTGTATTGGCGCTGGTGGCGGCGGGGCTCGTGGCTGTGGACGAGTGGCTGTTTGCCGACGACGGCAGCTTCAAGGCCGGTCTTCTCCCCCGCACCGGCTTCAGCGTGGCCTGCTTTGCCGCGCCGATGGTCATCTACTACTTATGGAACGTGCGCTATGTCGGCTGGCTGGTCACCCGCAACGCCGGTGATTCCGGCGTCGGCGAGACGAGCGCCCCGCTGTCTGCGGTCGTTGTCAACGGCATCAAATTCTGCTGGGCCAGCCGGTCGAGGGCTTTTACGCCGAGCGCGAGGCCCAGTTCCGCACTGCGATGGCCGACATGGGCCACCAGTTCTGGACGAGTGACGGCAAGCTGAGCATGATCGGGCAGGGCCGCAACGTGGTGGCGCTGATTGCCGTTATCTTTATCGTGGCCGTTCTGGCGGCGGTGACAAAGCGCCTCAAGGCACGCATTGCCGTGATTGGGGTGCTGTCCGGCGTCTGCTTTCTGGGCTACAACCTGATGCTGGCGCTGAGCTACGGCTTTATCTTCGAGGCCTTTCAGGCCGAGCAGCTGACCGACTACAACCGCTACATTTACAGCTATTACATCGGCTGGTTCGTGATTGCGCTGGCCTGCCTTTCGGTGGCGCTGCTGCCGCAGATCGAGGTTCACGCCACAGCGGACGGCCCGACCGCCGTCTATACCTCCACCCGCCGCCAGCCCCACCCCGCCTTTGCGCTGTTTGTGCTGGTGCTGGCCTGCGGAATGCTGTTCCGCCAGAGCCAGCTGATTTTGCCGCAGCTGAGCGTGCTGGGCTTTGCGGACAGCGAGTTCACCGACCGCGCGCCGAGCGCGCCGAGGCCGAGCTGGTGTGCAGCTGCCTTGCACCCGATGACCGGGTGTTCTACGTGGGGCAGGGCGACAACGGCGAGGGCTGGTTCAGCGCCGTGTTTGACTTCTACCCGATTCTGGTGGACTATTCCGGCTCCGTGACCACGGACCCCGACACCGGCGAGACCAAGATGATCGGCGGCGGCGGCGAGCTGGGCCTGCCCGAGCTGCAGCCCGCCGAGGGCGTGAAGAGCACCTACTACCACGGCTTTACCGCCGAGGAGCTGGACGGCATCGTGCGCGGCAACGGCTGCACGGTGCTGTATATCCAGACGCTGGATGATATTTTTGTGCAAAGCTACGCCGATTTGTTCACCGACAAGCTGGCAGCGGCCCAGAGCGGCAAGACACTGCTCTACCGTGTGACCGATGCGGGCTTTGCCCCGATGCAGATGGAGGTGAGCGCCCAGTGAAGGCTTTGCAGAAATGGTTTGGGCTCCCACCGCGGTGCGCTGCCGCTGACCGCGTATCTGCTGGCGCTGGTCTGCTGGCTGGTGCTGGGCACGGCGCACCTTGCCAGTGACACCGCCGCCCGGGCGCAGGGCCGCCTGACCGAGGAGACCATGGCCGTGACCGACTGGCAGCTGGCCGGGCTGACGCTGGCCGACGGCACCCTGACCACGCTGGACGGCGACCCCCAGATCATACTGGAAAACGTGGATGGCCGCGTGGTGCGCACGATTTCCTACACCGCGCAATTTGACGATGAGCCGCGGGAAGTCTGCCTGTACTACACCACCAAAATTGGCGAGGACTACAGCGCCGACCGCCGGGTGTTCCCCAAGAGCGCGGGCAGCGGGCGGTACATCTACACCCTGCCCCGCACCTCACTGGCCGCGCTGCGGCTGGACCCCTGCAGCCCCGAGGAGAACCGGACCGTGACCTTTACGATGAGCGACATCACCCTGAATGCCGCCGACACCTTGCCCGCGCCGTGGCAGTATTTTGTGCCGAGCTGGTACCAGGCATTTTGTCTGGTGCTCTACCCCGCGTTGGCCGCCGCTGCGGTAAGTATTGTGGGGGCTGTGGTCAGGAAAAGAAAATGAGGTTTTTGGGGCGGTTGCCCCGCCCCTACGGTGCGGTGTGAGATGGACGGCATTTATTGGCAATCTGTAGGGGTGGGCATTGCCCGCCCGCAAGGCCCACCACAGCACAACATTCCTCTATAAGCCCAGCTCCGCCCTTTTTGCCGGCACGGCGGAGCTTTTTGGCTTTTTGGCAAAATATCTCATCTTTTTTATACCTCCCCGTTTTTCAATTATTTTGCACAAAATCTGTTGCATTTCCCTATTCTGTTATACTATAATAAATAAACTATGGGAAACTGCGCTTTTGCACATTCTCCTTTTTGGGGAACAACAGGTAAAGCTATGAGCGAAAAAGAAAGAATCCTGATTGCGGACGATTCCGCCATGAACCGCGCCATCCTGACAGAGATGCTGGGCGACGGCTATGAGATTCTGGAGGCCGAGAACGGCCGTCAGGCTGTGTCCATTCTGCAGACAGACGCCAGTATCGACCTGCTTCTGCTGGATATCATGATGCCCAACATGGACGGCTTTGACGTGCTGACCATGATGAACAAATACCACTGGATTGACGAAATCCCTGTCATTATGATTTCGGCCGAGAATGCGTCCAGCTTTGTGGAGCGTGCCTATGATCTGGGCGCTACCGATTATATCAGCCGCCCCTTTGATATGGCCGTGGTGCGCCGCCGCGTTATCAACACCCTGATGCTTTCTGCCAAGCAGAAGCGGCTGGTTCAGCTGGTGGCCGAGCAGGTCTACGAAAAAGAAAAAAGCAACTCCACGATGATCAACATCCTGAGCCATATCGTGGAATTCCGCAACGGCGAGAGCGGCCTGCACGTGCTGCACATCCAGACCGCCACCGACATTCTGCTGCGCACACTGGTGCAGAAAACCGACAAATACGGCCTGACCGCGGCGGATATTTTCCTCATCCGCACGGCCTCCGCGCTGCATGACATCGGCAAAATCAGCATTCCGGAGTCTATTCTGAACAAGCCCGGCAAGCTGACGAAGGAAGAATTTGAGACGATGAAGACCCACACCACCATCGGTGCGGAGATCCTCGACAAGCTGCCCTTCCAGCAGGAGAGCGATCTGGTCAAGACGGCCTATTCCATCTGCCGCTGGCACCACGAGCGGTACTGACGGGCGCGGCTACCCGGACGGGCTGAAGGGGGAGCAGATCCCCATTGCCGCGCAGGTCGTGGCGATGGCCGATGTCTATGACGCGCTGACGAGTGAGCGCTGCTACAAAAAGGGGCTGCTGGCCCACACCGCCATACAGATGATCCTGAACGGCGAGTGCG
>VOFK01003246.1_pt1 | contig 93606 bp, 96 predicted proteins | sample 5384121 | NCBI WGS metagenome assembly VOFK01 (sample SAMN12384730, study PRJNA508395) | human gut metagenome | isolation source: healthy gut J | host: Homo sapiens
TGAAGAACAGCATCCGGAAACTGCCTGACGGTGTTCAAGCGTGACCCGCTGTTTCGTGGGGCGCTGCGCCTGAACCTTTGACGGAGCAGATTGACATTAATGAAGCCCGCTGGGCTGGGGAGGCGCGCACCAGTACCACGCTGACCGACATGGACATGAACTACCTGCTTTTTGTATCTGGAAGAAAATTACGGGCTTACCAGCGAAAAAGGTGCAGAGCGCCATCAAGATTGTTGCCAATGAAAACCGCTACCATCCAGTCGGGATTACCTGAACAGCCTGCAATGGGACGACACAGAGCGCATCCGTTACGCCCTGCATCACTTTCTGGGAGCCGATACGGACGAATACACCTATGAAGCCTTGAAACTGTTCCTGATGGGAGCCATCCGGCGGGTATTCAGACCGGGGAGCAAGTTTGAGGTCATGCTCTGTCTGGTTGGTGGTCAGGGGAGCCGGGAAATCTACCTTTTTCCGGCTGCTGGCAGGCAGGGACGAATGGTTTTTCAGACGATTTGAAGAAGCTGGACGATGAAAATGTGTACCGCAAGCTGCAAGGACATTGGATTATCGAGATGTCGGAGATGATCGCCACAGCCAACGCCAAGAGTATTGAGGAAATCAAGTCATTCTTAAGCCGCCAGAAAGAAACCTACAAAGTGCCGTATGAGACACATGCGGCAGACCGGCTGCGGCAATGTGTATTTGGAGGGACGACCAACCGGCAGGACTTTTTTGCCCCGTGACCGCACTGGTAACCGGCGCTTTCTCCCCGTGACGGTGTACCGGAACGGGCGGAGGTTCACATACTGGACGATGAAGCGGCGGCGAGGGCGTATATCGAACAGATGTGGGCGGAAGCCATGACGGTTTACCGCAGTGGGAGGTATAAGCTGTCGTTCAGCATAGAAATGAACCGATACCTGAACGCCCACCAGCAGGACTTCATGCAGGAGGACACACAGGCTGGCATGATCTACGCCAATTTGGAGGACTACACCGGCGACAGGGTATGCTCCAAGCAGCTTTATGAGGAAGCGCTGGGGAACTTAAATTCCCCGGCGGACTGGGAGACACGGGCAATCTGTGAGATTATGAATACCGGCATTGCGGGCGGCATCATACAGGGCTGGGCAGCCTACAAAAGCCCGAAGCGGTATAAGAAATACGGTTCTCAAAAAGGCTGGGAGCGTGTCAACCAAGCTCCGCCGGAGGGGGACGGTTTTCAGGAAATCACGGAAGAAGAAGCCAGGCAAATGGAACTGCCATTCTAAAAAGCCGCCGGTTAACAGTTTGGTTGACGCTTCGGTTGACAGCCGGTTGACGGGGAAAAGCCTGATATTTGGGGCATTTTCTCCTTTGTCAACCATGTCAACCAAGAAATCAAAGAAAAAAAGTAAAAAGTAATAATAGAGCGCCTATGGATTGTTTTCAAAGTCTTTTCTGCCGGTTGACACGGTTTGGTTGACATGGAGACAGCCTGCGGCTGTACACCTGCCTGACATTCCCTTGTCGGGCATATTTCATTTATGGAGGTAACTGCCTATGGCAAAAAACAAAAACGAGAGCAATAACAAAAAACAGCGGCACCCTGCTTACCGAAAAAAGACGGCACCCAGTATTTTTTGTCATGGGGAAAGTCCGTATCAAGGTATAGGAGCATTTCGCACAGGATGGGAAGCCGCTTGACAGCCTGCTGGAAGATGTGATCCAGCACGCTGCCGCCGCTTCCTGAAAAATACGGAATAACGACTGTCAATCAGCCCACGCTTATGATATACTTGTACCAGCGAGTATTGTATAAGCGTGGGTTGTTTCTTTTAGAAGGAGGATTTTTAACCGTGAAACAACCATACAATACAACGATTTATAACACTGCACTATATTTGAGATTGAGCCGTGACGATGAATTACAGGGGGAAAGCGGCAGTATCCAGACCCAGCGCATGATGCTTAGGCAGTATGCCGCAGAGCATGGGCTGACCGTTGTAGACGAGTACATTGACGACGGATGGAGTGGGACAAATTTCGAGCGTCCAAGTTTCCAAAGGATGATTGATGACATCGAGGACGGGAAAATCAACTGCGTTGTCACAAAGGACTTATCCCGTCTGGGAAGAAACTATATCCTGACCGGTCAGTACACGGAAATCTATTTCCCCAGCAGGGAGTACGCTACATTGCCATCAATGACAATGTGGACACCATCAACGGAGAAAGCGAGCTTGCCCCGTTCTTAAACATCCTGAATGAAATGCACGCCCGACAGACCAGCAAAAAGGTCAAGGCTGCCATGCACACAAGATTTGCCAATGGCGCACACTATGGAGCCTATGCACCGCTGGGCTATGTAAAAGACCCGGACAAAAAAGGTCATCTTCTGATCGACCCGGAAACACGCTGGATTGTAGAGAAGATTTTTTGACCTTGCTGTACACGGGCGTGGAGCCGCCAGCATTACACGGATTCTGGTGGAGGAAAAAAGTACCTACCCCCGGCTGGCTGAACTATGAAAGATACGGGACTTTCGCCAATATCTACGCCGGTGCGCCCGCAGAAAAAGCCTATGCGTGGACGATAGCACAGGTCAAGAGCATTTTGAAAGAGGAAACCTACATCGGTCACAGCATTCACAACAAGCAGAGCAACATTTCATTCAAGAACAAGAAAAAAGGTGCGGAAGCCGCAGGAAGAATGGTATCGTGTGGAAAATACCCACGAAGCCATCATTTCTGAAGAAGTGTTCCAAAAAGTTCAGGAGCTGATTGCAAGCAGACGCAGGAAACGCAGAAACGGTACGACACAGATTTTCGCAGGATTGATAAAATGTGCAGACTGCGGATGGTCTTTAGCCTATGGGAAAAAACAAGCAGAATAAGAACCCATACGGGTACTACCATTGCAGCAAGAACGGACAGGGATTACGCCAGTGTTCCATGCACTATATCCGCTATGATGTGCTGTATGCCTATGTACTTGCAAGACTGCAATACTGATCTATGCTGGCACAGAAAGATGAGGACAAGCTACTGAAACGGCTGCTCAATGTCAGCGACAGAGAAAGGAACTCTGCGAAGAAAAAGCAGGCTGCGGAGCTGAAAAAGGCAGAGAAGCGTAAAGCCGAGGTTGACGGGCTGTTTGCTAAAATGTATGAGGACTGGTCTGCCGGACGCATAACCGAGTACAATTTCAATATGCTGTCCGAAAAGTACCAGAACGAGCAAAAGGAGCTTGAAACAAAAATAAGACAGCTTCACGAAATGATGGAAGCCGCCGTACAGACCGCAGCGGATGCTGAAAAGTGGATTGCCCTGATGAAACAGTATGTCAACCCTGTGGAGCTGACCGCCGAACTTCTGAACACTCTAATTGAAAAAATAACCGTCCACGAAGCTGTCAAGGGCGAGGACGGAAGCCGTGAGCAGGAAGTAGAAATCTACTACCGCTTCATCGGCAAAATCGACTGACCTTTCTTTTTTACCCAACTAATATCTTTAATTAAGGGAAACGGGTGTAACAAATCCCGATATTTCGCTTCTGCCGCGGATATCGGAGGCGCTCGGTATCGGTATCGGAGACCTTTTCGACGGCTCGCGCGAAAGACGGGCGGTCGGTTTCGGGCAGCTGCCCGATGCTGCGTACGATGCTGTTTTTGTCGGTGTTCAGGCGCGCGAGATGCGATTTTTACGGCATTGACGCCGTTGTGACCGACGCGCGGTTACGGGAGGTCAGGGAGAATATTTCGGCGCTCGGGCTGCGTGCCGTCTCGGTGAACGAATCGAATCGGAGACGGGTCACGGTGCGGTCTATCTGTCGGATGCGTTTTCGTATGTCGACCGCGGGTACGGCGGCTGCGATTCGGCGCTGCTGCTTGACATGCGCGGCGCGGGAAATCTGCTTTCGGCGCAGCGGCGGGTGCTTTGTCGCTATTATGCCGCGGCGGGAAAAACAAAAGCGGGGATGTAAGAAATGGGCTTTCTTACATCCCTTTAAGGTATATTTTGATGTCAAATTAGCGGCACGCCGTATCTGCAATCACTTGCAGTTAGGGCAGTTGCCGGACTCATCGAGCGGAGAGCCGCAGTTTACACAGAAGCGCGGCTTCTGCTCATCGGTCGGGGTCGCGGGTGTCGTCGTAACCGGTGTTGCCACAGGCGCTGCGGCGGGAGCTGCGGCTGCGTTGTTCTGAGCCTGAGCCTCCTTGTGCTGCTTGAAGGATTCGCGCATTTCGCTCATATCGGGAGCGGCAAATACATTTTCGATATTGCCGTTGCCGTTCTGATCCTTCAGCTTCCTGTTTATCATAATTACGTTCTTTACGAGAATGACCATCATCATGAGCAGCTCGTATATGAGACGCAGAACGATAGGCGAGATTATCATAATCGCCAGACCGGCGCCGCCGAGCCATGTGCCGTACGATGTCTGGAACAGCATAAAGAAGCCCTGGAGAATAAAGTAAGCGGTGAGGAAGATGTACAGTGCCTGCAGCAGCTTTTCAACTACAAGATACTTGAAGTTGCATGTGTCGTGCAGAAACTTTCCGAATGCGTTCAGCTTTTCGCGCTTCTTTTCGGGTACGATGAAAATAAATGCGAGCACGGTCGCGGCGATAGCAAGTATAATCGCTGCTACCATGAAGCCGATAGACTGACCGATTCTTGCGTTGAGAATACTCATGAGATTACCTCCGGTGTAATGTTGTACACCATATTCTATCGTATCGTCGTTACGTTGTCAAGCATATTCGGAGGAAAATATGAGATTTTTTCGGTAAAGTATTTTGGGGCGCAATATCCTGCCGGGAGTCGGTCGCAGGGCGCCTGCCGCATTGCTTTTTTTGCGAAAAATGCCGCGCTTACAAGCTCCGCCGTGTGCAGAAAAACTTGTGTTGCATTACATCTGCGGGGCGTGATATGCATATCCGTGCCGCTCTTCATTCGATGGGCGCTATGTATTTGGCGCATGCTGACTGATTGAAAAACATTCTTTTTCAAAAAAATTGCTTATTTTTGCAAACCAAATGCACCTTTTTCCGACTATATATACAGAAACAGAACGGCAGATGCGGCGGCGCTGCCGAATTACAGTACAATACATACGGGAGGTCGGCATGAATATAGGAGGAAAGATACAGGCTTTGCGCAAGAGCCGTGGAATAACGCAGATGCAGCTGGCAGCCGGACTTGGTGTGTCGTTTCAGGCGGTGAGCAAATGGGAGTGCGGCAGGTCGCTGCCGGATATCGGCCTGCTGCCGGTAATAGCGGAGTGTTTCTCGGTTTCGCTGGACGAGCTGTTTGATTATCGTCCGGAGCCCCCTGCCCAGACGAGGGTGATAATCGCTGTGTAGGATGACGTACGATTGATGTTAGCGAAAGATATGCAGGAGGCGATGATCGAAGCAGAAATAAAGCTGATGCTTTTTTATGCGGGAGAGTTGTTTTATTATCGGCATAAAGATATATGTAATGAAAAAAGACCGCACAGGTCGTCGATGTGCAGTTTCGACGACCCTGTTGCGGTGTCCCGAGAGCGGCGGAGCGTGCTCCGTCGGTATCGTTATGATTGCCTGCGTTGCTCGGAAGAGGAGAAGTGACCGAAGCGCGGCGGCTTTTTTTGCTTTGTATTATCAGAAGATGTGTTCAAACACCGCGCAACGGCGCGGCATATGTTTATTGCTCAAGGGAATCCTTACCCCTGAGCAGTCACTGTCGTCTTGCGACGCGAAAGATGAATGACAAAGCCTATAACGAGCCCGACGAGAGCAGGAAGCATCCAGCCGAGATTCATATCAAATAGAGGTAGGTAACGATTGGCAAGAGCAATGGGTGCGTCGAGACGGAGCGCGGTTCTGACCGAGCTCGGCAGCGCTTTCATGCAGTCGAAAATCGCGGCTGCCCATGTGAATGCCATTACCGATATATATACTGCCTTATCGTGATCAAACGATCTGCCGATAAAGGCAAGAATGATGAGCACGATCGCAGGAGGATAGATAAGCATGAGCATCGGAATCGAATAATCGATAATAGCGCTCAGACCGACATTTGAGATAGCGAACGAGAAAAGGGTGAATGTTATCGCCCAGACCTTGTAGGGGATCTTGCCCTTTGTCATTTTGACGAAGGTCTCTGAGCACGAGGTGACAAGTCCTATCGAGGTCTTGAGGCATGCAAATGTTATCGTCACCGCGAGTATTATCTTGCCCGCTCCGCCGAGATAGTGCGAGGATATTTCGGTCAGAGCAATGCCGCCGTTTTCGGACAGCTCAAAAAGACCTCTCGACTGTGCACCCATCAGAACGGTAAGCACGTATATCAGCGCCATCAAAAGCCCGGTGAAAACACCGGAGCCGAGTACATCGCGGGCAACGGCATTGTCCTCGGTCACGCCCATGCGGCGTATAACGTCGATAACAACGATGCCGAATGCAAGACCAGCGATAGCGTCCATCGTTCCGTAGCCTTCGATAAAGGAGGCGAAGAACGCCTTCCCCGAGCCGATATATGCCTCGGTAGGCTCGATTTCGGAGGCCGCTGCTCCCGGATTTATGAGCGCCGTTATGACGAGTACGGCGAGAAAGATGAGAAATATCGGGTTGATTATCTTTCCTATCCACAGCGTTATCTTACCGGGACGGAGAGAGAAGAAGAGCACGAGGGCGAAGAAAACGGCAGAGAAGATGAGCAGCGCGAGCCACTCTCTCGATCCATCGCCGAGCATCGGGATAACGCCTGTCGTGAACGAAACGGTTGCACATCTCGGGATGGCGAAGAGCGGACCTATCGTCAGATACAGTATGGTGGTAAAGAAAACGCCGTATCCTCTGCCGACCTTGCCGGCAAGCGTCTGCAAGCCGTCCGAATGTGTTACACCGATAGCGGCGACTCCGAGGATCGGAATGCCGACGGCGGTTATTACGAAGCCTATCATTGCGGGAATAACATTGCTGCCCGCCATCTGACCGAGGTGGACGGGGAATATGAGATTTCCTGCGCCGCCGGAAGAACATGCCGAACAGCGTTCCGGCGACGAGAAGCTTCTGCTTCAGAGTCAATTTTTTATTTTCCATTAAAAAATATCAGCTCCTTTGTGCAACTATTCTACCATAGGGCTTGCAAAATGTGAAACGCTCTATTATAATAGTTATATGACAATTTGTCATACCTATGTTATACTCGAATCGACATCATAGCCCGCAATGCCCGTCGTTGCCGGTGAAAATATGAAAGGGAGGGCGGCTCACCGTTTAATTCGGCGCAGCCGGGAGAAAAAATGGATAGTAAAAAGCTCGAAATACTCATGACCGCAGTCGACCTCGGCAGCTTTTCCAAGGCATCCGAGGTGGTCGGCTATACTCAGTCCGGGCTGACGCATCTTGTCGACAGCCTCGAGCGCGATATCGGTCTGACACTCGTCAACCGCGACCACAGCGGTATTTCGCTGACCGAGGATGGTGAGGCGCTCATGCCCGCTATGCGCGAGTTTCTGCGTGCGAATGCCAATCTTGAAAATCGCATTGCCGCGATAACCGAGCGGCGCACTGAGACTATCCGCATTGCCGCATATGCGAGCATCGCGATGCACTGGATGCCGGAGATACTCTATCGCTTTCGCCGCCTATGTCCGGAGGTCAATGTCGATCTGCGGATGGTCGACCACGCGCTCGAACCGTTTGAGCTGCTTGAAGCGGGGCGAACCGACGTGATCTTTGCAGGACGGCAGGAGGGGCAGAGCGATGCGTGCAATTGGACCCCGCTGTATGAAGATGCTATGTACGCCGTTCTTCCCGAGAGCTATCCGACCGGCGATCGGAAGAGCTTTTCAATATCGGAGTTCGACGGCAAGGATTTTCTTATGCCTTACGGACGGTTTGATATTGAGGTCGGTGCAGCGTTTCGCGCAAATGGGGTCAAGCCGAATATTCGACCGTCGCATGTCGACGATGAGACGGTTATCCGCGTGGTCGGAAAGGGACTCGGTATCACTATGATGACCGAGATGATGCTTCGCGGACGCACAGACGGGGTAAAGATCCTGCCGCTTGAGCCGCGTATCGTCCGCGAGCTCGGAATGGGGATGCACCTGCGTGAGAATATGCCGCGCGGCGTGCCCCGACTGCGCGATTGCGTGCTCGACTTCAGCCGCGAACGCGCACGGGCACGGAGGGAGCACGCGGAGAACGTGTAAACGCTCGGAGGACGCGCTCGGGGAGGACTTTCGAGAAAGTCCTCCCCGAACCCCTCTCAAAGCTTTAAATCTGAGTGAGGGCATGGGACGTCTTAATTTTTCGAAATGATTCCACCGGCGGAGAACGTACGGAATTGATAGGTGGACAGAAGTGCGCGAACTGCCGACAACGGAAAAACGGCGCTTTTTGATGTTACTGCGGTATGGAATGTGTATGCTTTAAGTCAGATAGAATTGAGCCTTTTATCTCAATTACAGTTTAGGGTGTATGCGTTCTGCGAGCAGGAAAAACTAACGCAGCAGGCGTGATGCTTTTCTTTTAGAAACGGGAGGCTTAATGCTTGCCGACCGTTTCGGGTATAAACCGATACTGTCGCTATCGGCTGAGCAGTCATAAGGGGAATACATAAAGGGGGAAACTGCGCCGAATAGGAGCGAAGCGAATCGCGGCGCAATCCCCCTTTATGCCTGCTTTTCTTTCCTACGCTTTCTTTTTCAGGTAAAAAGAAAGCGTAAAAAGACGAACAACTAAAATATCTATCCATATACCTCGACCGCGGCAGCGATTAATAAACCAATCAATCGAACAACTAACTATGTTTACTGATCATTTGCTGTCAAATCATATTTTCGTGACAATTTTTCTGTCACATCAATTTTGATAGTTATTGCAAATTCAAGTGTGACAGAAAAATTGTCACGAGCAAAGTTTGATAGCAGACTCTTTAGTTCCCAACAGCCCCTCCACCGCCTCTCGGCGGTCCCCCTCCCCTTGCACAGGGGAGGCAAACGCGCTACCGCTTTTATATGCATTATCAGCGTATTTCAATATTATTTTGCTTATTCGGCTGCGGCTTCGCCTTGCCTACCCCTTACACAAGTGCAATTTTGCGGTCTTGCAAAGCAAGATTGCTGCCGTCGGCAGCAAAGCAAAATTTCATATTTAACCGCGCAGCGGTTAAATGAGGGAGGCTTTCGCGTGCAGCTTTTTACATATATATTATCAGGTTAGTTTTACTCGAATTCATTTTCTCTCGCATCAAACAAAATACCCCGCGATTTACACAGGCATCGGAGCGTCCGTGTATTCGCGGGGATGTTTTAATATTCGACGTGCTTTCCGCACGGTCGATTTACACATTATCTATTTTCTATCAGGCTTTCTCGATTCGTACCGCCGAGCGTCGCAGTTTCGTATGCTTACTGCGTCAGCGATATGCCGAATGTCGACATTTTTCCATGCACCTGTCTTACCGTCTCACTTCGCCGAGCACCGCCGTGTTATACGCACACAGCGGGCGGGGCACCGAAAATTACGGATATGGCGGTTGACGATCGGCAGTAGTTCCGAAACGACCGTTCTCTCAAGCGTTATAGATACGCGCGGAGGTATTACCGCCGTGACCGGTCCAGTTAGTATGGAAGAACTCGCCGCGCTCGCGGTCTACGCGCTCATAGGTATGTGCGCCGAAGTAGTCGCGCTGAGCCTGGAGCAGGTTAGCGGGCAGACGCTCGCAGCGGTAGCCGTCGAAGTAGGAGAGTGCGGTAGTCATTGCGGGAGCGGGCACGCCCGATGCGATAGCGAGACCGCAGATGCGTCTCCAGCCCGCCTCGCTCTCCTCGATGACCTTTGTGAAATAGGGGTCAAGGAGCAGGTTTGTCAGCTCGGGATTATTGACGTAAGCCTCGCGGATCTTGCCGAGGAACACGCTGCGGATGATGCAGCCGCCGCGCCACATGAGCGCGATGCCGCCGTAATTGAGGTTCCAGCCGTAGGTCTTTGCTGCCGAACGCATGAGGGTGTAGCCCTGAGCGTAGGAGACTATCTTTGCGGCAAAGAGTGCATGACGGAGGTCCTCGAGGGTCTTAGCCTTTTCTTCATCGGTGAGCTTGAGCTGAGTGCGCTCGGAGCCGAGCACGGATGCGGCGTGAACGCGCTCCTCCTTCATAGCCGAGAGGCAGCGTGCGAAAACAGCCTCGCCGATAAGGGTAAGCGGAACGCCCTCGTCAAGTGCGGCTATGCCCGTCCATTTACCCGTGCCCTTCTGGCCTGCGGTGTCGAGTATCTTATCAACGACCGCCTCGCCGTTCTCGTCGCGGTAGGCGAGGATATCTCGGGTTATCTCGATGAGGTAGCTGTCGAGCTCGCCCTTGTTCCACTCTGCAAACACGGCGGACATCTCGTCGTTGCTCATACCGAGCAGGTCGTGCATGATCTGATATGCCTCGCAGATAAGCTGCATATCGCCGTACTCGATGCCGTTGTGCACCATCTTGACGAAGTGACCTGCGCCGTCCTCGCCGACCCAGTCGCAGCAGGGCGAGCCGTCGGGGCCCTTAGCGCAGATGGTCTGGAGAATCGGGCGGACGATCGGCCATGCCGCGGGCGAGCCGCCGGGCATCATGCTCGGTCCGTTGAGCGCGCCCTCCTCGCCGCCGGAAACGCCTGTACCGATGTACAGCTTGCCCTTGCTCTCGACGTACTTTGTACGTCTGATGGTGTCGGGGAAGTGCGAGTTTCCGCCGTCGATGATAACATCGCCGTCGTCGAGCAGCGGGAGCAGCTTATCTATCATGCCGTCAACGGGCGCGCCTGCCTTTATCATCATCATGATGCGGCGGGGCTTCTCGAGCGAATCAACCAGCTCCTCGAGCGAGTGTGTACCGATGATGTTCTTGCCTGCGGCTCTGCCCGATACGAACTTGTCGACCACCTCTGTTGTGCGGTTGAACACGGCGACGGTAAAGCCCTTGCTCTCCATGTTCATTACGAGATTTTCGCCCATTACGGCGAGACCTATCATGCCTATGTCTGCTTTTTTCATTTTATTATCCCTTTCATTTTATTATCTTATTGCAGCGCTCAGACGCTCCAGAGTCCGAGCGCGGGGTTGGAGATGTAGTAGAATTCCTCGCCGTCGGGGGCGGTGTTCCAGCCGTCGGTGAGCCTTGCGGGGTCGTAGCGCTTTGCCGCCTCCGCGTAGCTCTGCCAATCAAAGCTGACTCCGCGCACCTCCGCCTCCGAGACCTTCTCGGTGCAGTAGGTGATGTTGAAGCGCCCGTCGGACGAGCCGTGTATCAGATGCGCAGCGACCGAGAGATTTCCGCGCAGGTCGTCGCATTCGGGCGAATCGACGAGTCGGAGCACGTTCTCTCTGCCGACGTAGCCGTACTTTCTTATCAGTCGGTCGTTTTCCTCATCCTCGCCGAAGCGCTCGACTCCCGGTGCGAGAACGGTCAGCTCGCCGCCGTCCGCCATCGCGAGACGTGTGCGGTAGACCGCCTTGTTTCCGAGCCATGTGCTCTTGAATTCGCGCGGGTCGAGATAAACGACGCAGTGCTTTATCGGGCGGTCGAGCCGTATGAAGTTCAGCTCCGCGCTCTGCGCGACCGCCTGCTCAAAGCCCGAGCGCTCTCTGCCGCAGAACAGCCCGTGAATGTTCACGCCGTCGCCCGTATTAGTCGTTACCGTCAGGATGTAGCCCAGCGGCACCGAGCCGAGAAAATGCTGCTCGGCATAGTCGAATACCTGTCTGACGGGGGAATGATCCCTGCCCATTATCCGCTCCATACCGTAGAACGCGCCGAGCATGTGCGAGCTGTTTATCATCGAGCTGCTGCCGCAGCCGACGAAGATGTTCTTCGAGTAGTTTGCCATGCCGACGACCTCGTGCGGCACGACCTGACCGATGGAGTAGATGAGATCGTAGTCTCCGCTGACTATTCTGCGGTTGACCTCAACGTCGATGGGCGTTGAAACAAGCCCTTCCGACACCTCCGAGACGAACTCCCCGGGGACCTCGCCTATCTTAACAACGTCGTCGCGCCAGTTGTGAACGAGCAGCTTTTCGTAGTCGACCCTGCCCTCAAAGAAGGTCTCGCATTCCTCGCGTGACATCGGGACATGCGTTCCGAGTGCGGGCATAACGTCCCCACTCGATCTCCTCCGCGCGGGCTGCGAATATCTCGGTCAGCATCGCCGTGATGTGTCCCGCGCCCGAATACATGCGTGTAAAATCGGGCGGAAGCATGAGCACGCGCACCCTGCCGCCGGCATCTCTGCCGCTCTCGCGGCGCTGCTCGGCGAGCCGTGTCATCCGCTCGTCGACATATTCCTCAAGTGCTGCGCGCAGCTCTGCGTCGGACAGCCCTTTTTCGCTTTTGAATACCATTTTTTATTGTACCTTTCGTCATGTCCGCCGCGCCTGACGCATGCGATATCCGCATGTTCGCCCCGCGCGTCGGGCGACTCTTTTTCCGACATTAAATTATATCAAAATCCGCGCGCCATTGCAATAGTTTTTTCATATATCTTGAATTCTTTTCCCTCGCGTGATATAATATCGCGGTACGATAACCGCAGCGGCTGCCGAGATGTGCCGAGCGGGCATGCCCGCGGTCCGCCTGCGCGGCTGATACGGACGGAAACAGACGAAAACAGAAAACGCAAAACAAAACGGGAAACATAAACGGAGGTAGGATATGACCGACCTGCTGACACTGCACAAGTATTTTCTCTCGCAGCACCTGCGCCGCGGCGGGTGGCTGTCGATTTTACGATGGCAACGGGCACGATACGCAGTATCTGTGCAATGCCGTCTACGGCGGAGAGGCTGCGCCGGGCAAGGTCTACGCCTTTGACATTCAGCAGGCGGCGGTAGACAGCACCGCGCGGCTGCTGCGCGAGAGCGGAACGCCCGAGAATTATACGCTCATCTGCGCCTCGCACGACCGTGTTGCGGAATTCGTTCACGAGCCGTTCGACGCGGGAGTGTTCAATCTCGGGCTGGCTGCCCGGCTCGGACAAAAAGGTGACTACGCAGCGCAGCTCGACCCTCCCCGCGATCGAGGCGGCGGTGTCGCTGCTCGCGCCCGGCGGGATACTGCTTGTTGCCGTCTACCCCGGTCACGAGGAGGGCAGGCTCGAGGGCGAGGCTATCGCCGAGCTGCTGTCGCAGAAGAGCCGATTTGAGATGTCGGTGGGACGCTTTCAGTTTATTAATTCCCCGACCTCGCCCTACTTTTTCATAATTGAGAAAAAAGAGCCGCGAACGTGATTCTGCCGCCTCTCGGTATGTGTGGCTTTGCCTCGGGTGTGGCGCTGCCGCGCCGACCCTGACTTTACCGCAGCCGCGCGTGATTTTATTGCAGCCGTTCGTGACATTGCCGCGGCGCTGCGCTTTTATGCAAGTTTATCGCCGCCGCAGCATACGGATATGTCGGAAGTATACCGGGCGGTATGACCGTCGCTGCCCTCACGGCACTGCGGCGCTGTGCGTTATATGGATATGCGTTATATGAAAGGAAACAGTGATGAATATTCTTGTTCTTGCAGGCGGGCTCAGCCCCGAAAGAGACGTTTCGCTCTCGTCGGGCAGCAAGATAGCCTCCGCTCTTATCGAACGCGGACACCGCGTTGCGATGGTCGATGTTTATATGGATCTCGGCGAGCTGCCGCGCTTTTCGGATGAGCCGATACCCCCGTGCTCCGCTGCGGAGACCGAGCCCGATCTCGACGCGCTGCGTGCCGAGCGTATTGCGCTGCGCGGCGGCGAAGAGGGTAGCGGCGAGCTTATCGGCAGGGGCGTTGTCGACGCATGCCGCGCGGCGGATGTCGTCTTTCTCGCGCTGCACGGCGGTATGGGAGAGAACGGTCAGCTTCAGGCGCTGCTCGACTGCTACGGCATCGTCTCACACGGGCAGTCCGTACGCGGGCTGCGCCGTTGCGATGGACAAAGACATAAGCAAACGCATCGTCTGCCGCGAGGGCATCGACACCGCGCGCTGGATAACCATGAACCCCGCGGCGAGCTCAGCGCGGCACGTGTGCTCGACGAGCTCGGCTTGCCCTGCGTCGTAAAAGCCTATCGGCTGCGGCTCGAGCGTCGGCGTGTCGCTCGTTCACACCGAATCCGAGCTCGGCGCGGCGCTCGACGAAGCGGAGCGCTGCGGTCAGGCTGTGGTCGCGGAGGAGTTCGTCGGCGGACGCGAGTTTTCGGTCGGCGTGCTCGGCGAGCGCGCGCTCCCGTCTATCGAGATAGAGCCAAAGGGCGGCTTTTACGACTACAAAAACAAGTATCAGGCGGGCTGCACCGTCGAAACAACACCCGCAAATATCCCGCCGCAGCTCGAGCAGCGTCTGCGCGAAGCGTCGCTTACCGCGCACCGCGCGCTCGGTCTCTACTCCTACAGCCGCAGTGATTTTATCTACCGCGAGCAGGACGACCGTCTCGTCTATCTCGAGACCAACACCCTCCCCGGCATGACCCCGACGAGCCTGCTCCCGCAGGAGGCGGCAGCCGTCGGCATCGGCTACCCCGAGCTATGCGAGACTGTCGTCCGCTACGCTCTCGAGCGCTGAGGGAACGCGGAGGACGAGGGGAGGGAACGATGGGGGAAAATTTTGAAAAAGTTTCCCCCAAGCCCCCTTCAAAACTTTAAAACTGAGAGGGAGTTTTGAAGGAGAGGAGCTTTTGAAAAAAACTCTCCCGAGCTCACTTTAAAAATCTGAGCGGAGAGGTTTTTGAAGAGACGGCGATGCTCCGCGATTATCTCTGTTGTTAAAGCGGTGCGGAGAAATTCGCATCAGAAGTACAGAATCTGTCTAAGCAGCACAAAAACGGGGTGGGTCTCGGTCGAGACCCGCCCCGTTTTGCAAATGCTGTCGGCGTGCTTGTTTGTCCGCACTGTCGTGTGCGGCGTTCTCATATATCCGTATCATCGGGCACGGAGCGTTTGTATCATCGTGCGCAGCGCGTTTATATCATCGGGCGCGGCGAATTCACACACCCCGCGCGAGGTGCGGTGAGATGCTATTCCTTATAGTACTTAGCCTGCATGGAGAACATTTTCCTATATATCCCGTCGTCGGTCTGCATCAGCTCATCATGCGTTCCGTATTCGGAGACGGTACCGTTTGCAAAAACGGCTATCTTATCCATAAAGCGTGTGGAGGAAAGGCGATGCGAAATATATATTGCGGTCTTACCGTTTGCGAGCTCATGAAAATTCCGATAGATATTATACTCGGCGATAGGGTCGAGCGCGGAGGTAGGCTCATCGAAGATTATTATCGGCGCGTCGCGGTAAACGGCGCGTGCTATCGCGACCTTCTGACCCTCGCCGCCCGAGAGCTCTATACCGTCGGGGTCGAACTCCTTATAGATATAGGTATCAACGCCGCGGGACAGAGTTTTTATCCGCTCGGTGAGCCCGCATTTTACGATGGCATCGTCGAGCTTTTCGGTATCGGGCTCGGTATCCATCGCGATATTTTCCGCCACCGTAAAGCTGAACAGGGAAAAGTCCTGAAACACCACGCCGATGAGCTTATAATAATCCTCGAGAGCGATATCCTTTGCGGGGATACCGTTTACGAATATTTCGCCCGCGGTCGGCTCATAGAAGCGGCACAGCAGTCTCACAAATGTGGTTTTCCCCGCGCCGTTTACGCCGACTATCGACAGCGTTTCGCCCTGTCTGACGGTTATGTTGACGTGCTCAAGGATCATGCGGTCGGTCTTAGGATATTTAAAGGACACGTCGCAGAATTCTATCTCGACGTTTTTCGGGATATCAATATGTCGGGAGCCGCTGTTTTTCCGTTCGTTCTCGCCGTAATCGAGGCAGCGTCTGTAATCGTTGAGATACCATGAGGTCTGAAAAACGAGGTTCATCCAGTTGGAGGATATTTCCATGATACATGAGGAGAACGCGCCCGCAGCAGTGAGGTACATCGAAAAATCACCGACGGTCATAGAGCTGTATATAACCTGCAGCGAAAGGATGAGATATATCGCGATGTCCTGCAGCGCGGAAACGGCGGCGCCTATACCCCCGCTCCTGCTCATGCGCTCGGTAAATTCTCTGTCGGTCTTATACAGGTCCTCCCGCCAGCTTTTTTCAGCCATTCCGAATATCCAATCCTCGAGGTCGTTCATGCGGACCTCTTTTCCCGCCTGAATATCGTCGGTCAGCGACATATAATATCCGTTCGTGCGGCTCGCGCGTATGCGCCCCTCGTTATACTCGTATGAAATCCGCTGCCGACGCCGCTCCGTCAGATACTGAGCTGCGGCTGCGACGGCGATAACGGCGAGTATGACGGGGCTGAGGCTGAACACGACTATGCCGATACCGAACAGGGTCATAAAGCTGCCTATTATCGCGGTGGAGAACTGCAGCACGCTGTCAAAACGGTTTTCCTGAGCGAGCCATATGTAATCATGCATTACGGGGTCCTCAAGTGTGGCGTAGCTCATGGATGTGACCGACCTTGCCAGCAGCTTTTTGCATGGCAAAGTTCAGCTTTTCGTGCTCCTTTGCGTCGCCCTTTGACAGAAGCAGCTCTGCCGCGCCGAGAACGAACGACAGCGCCGCCATCGACAGCGCGTAAAAAACGGCATAGCCTATCCTCCGACCCTCGGTTATTTCGTTCAGTATCGCGCGGACAAAGAATATCGGAACGATTGTTTTCACCGTCCGAAGTATCAGCAGGGGAACACGGTAAAGAAACAGCTTTTTATTTGCCGTCCATATCATTTTGTATGCAAACCGCAGGTCGGAGAGCTGTTTTTTCAGCGTGCGGCTGCCCTCCGCAGCGCCCGTGTCCGTCTCCTGCTTTTTTCGGCGGCGCAGCCGCAGTCGGATGCTCTTCTTCGTCATACGTTCACCTCCTCGGATACATCCTCAGCTACGTAATAGTGAGACTGTTTTTTAAACATGTCCGCATAAACTCCGTTCTTCTCCATCAGCTCGCCGTGCGTTCCCTTCTCTACGAGCTCTCCGTCCGCGAACACGGCGACGGAGTCGCAGAATTTTGCGCTCGACAGTCGGTGAGAGATATAGATGGAGGTCTTTTTCCCGATTATGCTGTTAAAGCGCTCATAAAGCCCCGTCTCCGCGATAGGGTCGAGCGATGCGGTCGGCTCATCGAGAATGACGATATGTGCATCTCGGTAATAGGCTCTTGCGCAAGCCGTCTTTTGCTCCTCGCCGCCCGAGAGTCTTACGCCGTCCTCGAAGTATATGCAGTCCATTATCGTGTCAAAGCCCTTTTTCAGCGACGGGATGCACTCGGAGAGTCCGCTTTTATTCACCGCGTCGGTAAATCTAGCCTCGTCATACCCCCTTCATTCAGAACGATATTCTCGCGCACGGTCGAGGTCCAGAACAGCTGATAATCCTGAAAAACAACGGCGAGCAGCCGTCGGTAGTCCTTTTGTGCTATCGTTCTGATGTCGATGCCGCCCACGAGTATTTTGCCCTCGGTGGGCTCGTAAAGACGACAGATAAGCTTAATGAACGTCGATTTGCCCGCGCCGTTATAGCCGACCACCGACAGACGCTCCCCGCTTTTTATCCCGATGCTTATGTTTTTAAGGACATATCTGTCGGTGTTCGGGTATTTGAAGGAGACGTTTACAAACTCGATATCGTATCTTCCGTTTGTCGGGTCATCTCCCGAAACGGTCGCGGTGCCGTCCTCCTTCCGCTCGGCTATCCGCAGAAATTCCTTATAGTCATCGACATATTTCGAGAGGAGCTGCAGCTCGGGAAAGCGCCTTATAAAGTCGCCGAACGAGCCTGTGAACGCTGTCACCGCGCCGAGAAATACCGAGAACGAACCGACGGAGATGCCGCCCGAGATCGCAAGATACGAGCAGTAGCCGTAGATGACCGCCGTCTGAACAAGACCGATAAGCAGCGAAAGAAGGTCATATCCGAGACGCCTGTCTTGATTTGCCGTGAAATTCTTTATGTATTCCGAGGTCTCCCTGTCGTATTTTTTTAGCAGCCAGCCCGACGCGCCGTTTATGCGCAGCTCCTGCCCGCCTCTTATCCCGAGCATCATGTCATAGATATACGAATAGCGCCGCGAAAAACGGGTGAGCAGTGGCTGATATTCGTAGCCGACCTTATTGAGCCGCCCCGCGATCAGTGCGTTCAGACCGATCACCGACAGAATTATCAGGATAATGAGCGGATGCAGCGACGCGATTATATAGGTATACCCCGCGAGCTGTACGGCGTTTGAAATAAAGCCGAGCACCGTTCCGCCTATAAATGCCGACGGGTCGAGCCGCCCGACCGAACGCTCGGCGAGCTCTCTTACCTGACCGTTCTCGAGATTCTCGTAGCTTGTATAGAGCCATATCTTCTGATTGTGCATCTCCGTGTTGTGCGAGCACTCTATGGATTTCAGACACGCATATCTGTTCAGAATGACAGACAGAACATTGAAGATAATGATAACGGCGGCATACAGCGCGATGTATTTTTTATCGTGATGTCGGGACGGCGCTGCTCCGCAAGCTCATCGAGAATATACTTCGGTATCAGCAGCATAACGAACGGTCTGACCGGTACCGATGATATACTGCAGCGCCGTGACAAAATATATGCTCCCGGAAAGCTCCCATGACCTTCGGAACATAAAGCCCATGTTGCCGAAAAATCTGCTTATTTTATCTTTTTTCATGCTTCCTCCGCTGCCGTGTGTTTGTTTTTTGTCCGAAAAGGTCGTTTGCGGTACGGCAAAGCTCCGAAATGTTCGCATTGTTTTTCTTTACTTCTCTGATTTTACCATATATCAGATATTTGTCAACATAAATATACATATCAGTCTCCCGCTTACCGCCGTTTTTTTCGACTATGGATGTTTTTATAAGATGAGCGGCGGCATGTCGAGAGATTCAATGATAAAAGGCGCTCGAAAAAGAGAGGGGCTTTACTCACGAACAGGCTGTTCACGCCGCGGACGTGCTGAAGCGATAATACATGCCCCGGGTCGGAGGTATATCCCGACCCGGGGAGGATTTTTCGGGGAGTAATTTTCAGGAAGAAATTTTCAGGGGAATTTTCTGAGGATGATTTTTCGGAAGAATTTCGGAGGTTTTTCGGGATGATTTCCTGAAAAAAATTTGGAGATTTTCTGTAAAAAAGTCTTGACACGCATGCGCGGCATGTGTATAATAGTATGGTAGTCCAAAGACAGCAGGTTGTCGGCTCCGCCGATGTAAAGCATTCCTGCCGAGGATAATGAATACAGACAGCGTCGGTATACCCGCGCTTTATGTCCGAATTATTCTGCGCCGCGTCTTTGACGGGGTGTATTTTTTTCGTTATTGGGCTAATATTTCAAATGGAGGTATAGTTCAAATGCCAAGTGCAAAGATTTTTAGCACAGAAGCAGGCAGACCTCGGTGCTCTCGTAGAGAAGATCAAGGGCGCTCAGTCGGGCGTACTTGTCGACTACACCGGAATTACCGTTGAGCAGGATACAAAGCTCCGCGCTTCGTTCCGTACATCCGGCGTTGACTACAAGGTCTACAAGAACACCATGACTTCTCGCGCATGCGATGAGGTCGGCTACGCTGAAATGAAGGAGCTTCTCAAGGGAATGACCGCCTTCGCTCTCAGCACAGAGGATCCGATCGCTCCTGCAAGAATCGCAAAGAAGTTTGCCGACGATATCGAGACCTTCGATATCAAGGGGCGGATTCCTTGACGGCAGAGTCCTTTCTCGTGACGAAGTTCTCGAGCTCGCTGACATCCCGTCGAAGGAGACCCTTATCGCAAAGCTTCTCGGAAGCATCCGCTCGCCCCTTTACAACCTTGCATACGCACTGCAGGCTGTTGTCGACAAGGACGGCGAGGCAGCTCCCGCAGAGGAAGCAGCCCCTGCAGAGGAGGCAGCTCCCGCAGAGGAAGCAGCTCCTGCCGAGGCGGCAGAGGCACCCGCAGCCGAGTAATTTCTCGGAACGCAGTCGAGTGTTACCGCTCGGCACAAATTTAATCTAAAAAATCAGAATTATTACGGAGGATTTTTAAAATGGCTACAGAGAAGACCACACAGATCCTTGACGCTATCAAGGAGCTTACCATTATCGAGCTTGCTGACCTCGTAAAGGCAGTTGAGGAAGAGTTCGGCGTATCCGCTGCTGCTCCCGTTGCAGTTGCAGGCGCTGCTGCTGCAGGCGCTCCCGCAGCTGAGGAGAAGACCGAGTTTGACGTTGTGCTTAAGTCTTTCGGCGCTAAGAAGCTCGACGTTATCAAGGCTGTTCGTGAGATCACCGGTCTCGGCCTTAAGGAGGCTAAGGACCTCGTTGAGGGCGCTCCTAAGAATGTCAAGGAGGGCGCTTCCAAGGAGGACGCTGAGGAGATCAAGAAGAAGCTCGAAGAGGCAGGCGCTGAGGTTGAGCTTAAGTAATTTAAGCCCAAGATTCAGCTCATGTGCATCGACGGACTTTTGCGCCGCATAGGCGCGTGAGTCGGCTTGATTATATGTGAGTTCTCGGAGCTGCCGCAGTTTTGCGGCAGCTCTTTTTGCTTTTTACTTGCCGCCGACCGCCGATGCCCTCACGCTGCCGTCATTCCTGCGCCGATACGATTTTCGCGCCGACATGATTTTCGCATGTCGTAATTTTTGCATTGCCGTAGCCCCGTGTCGAAAAAAGATTCCCGTACGCCGCAATTTTTGTGTTGCCGTCACCGCCGTGTCGAAACGATTCCCGCATACTGCAATTCTCGCGCCGCGTCCCCCTCGTGTCGAAACGATTTCCACACGCCGCGATTTTTGCGTTGCCGTTGCCCCTGTGCAGACACGATTTCTGCGCCGACACGATTTTCATGCCGACATGATTCTCATACGCTGTGGGTGAAGCGCGTCGGCATGCCGTGACAAATGCGCGGCGGGACGCGGGGAGCTTTTAATAATAATTAACACGAGTTTTTAATGATAATAAGTAACACTTTTTGCTGCGGTGCGCACAAAAATGTCATGTTCTTTTTTCATTTTACATGTTGACAATTCCAAAATTTTGGTGTATACTTTTTGTAACGGAGGGAATAACTCTGCGAAAAGAATTCGGGAAACAAGTATTGTTCTTATAGATAGTATGTGCATGAAAACTGACTTTTATTTGACATACTATTTAACTGCAAAACCAAACGCATAGCAACTACCTAAAACCACAAACATATTGAAAAAGGGAGCCACTCTTTCGCAATAGCTAACTGATTCTAGGTAAGACTATACAGATTCCTGTCGCATGAATCAGTCATATATTGATTTTGAAGAAAGCAGCACAAAGCTCCTTTTAAGGTTTTTTTTGTGTTGCTTTTTATTCTATTGCATATTATGACCAAATAGCAATATCATAATTGAGCCTTAATTGTACTCGCAAATATTATTTAACCGATTATTTTGAAAGGATATTTATTATCAAATCGTTTACTGAAGTGATGGCTTGATAATACAGAAAAAATGAGCAGAAAGATTCGAATAGCACTAATTGACTTTATCATCGAAAACAATAGACGAGTTGGAAACACTTCATATATCTGAGTTCTCAACTACATTATTTTCAATGGATCTATAATACATGACTCTATAACCGGTATAAAAGGCTCATATGATTCTTTAATGGCAAATCTTGAAGATATGAAGAATCGTACATTTAGTGTTAATGTTAAAACACCTCTCATGAAAAAAAAACGTAGATTTTCAACCAGTCAGAGATTATTGTAATGCAAACGGCTTTACACATGGGATTTTTCCTCACATTCAAGCAAAAACCAATGGTGACACTGCTCCTTTTAAACTTAGAATCCCTGATAATATTATGCCAAGTGTATTGTGCGAATTCGATAAAACTGATAGAAATCGCTATTTGAGTGATACAGATGTTCCCTGTGCATCAATTTTTTTATTCTTTTTTGCAATTGATTGTACTGGAAATGTATATCCGTGTAATGCCTTTTTTTCTTCAAAATAGGTAATATATATAAAAAATCATTGTTTGAGATTTGGTATTCTCCAGAACTGAAAATGTTAAAAGAGATAAAAAATAGCGATTTAAAAAGATGTATTGAATGTACTTATAAATCTGAATGCGATAGATGTCCTGGAACCGCTTATAATGAGAGCGGTGATTTGTATGGATGCGATGAGTACTCGAAAAAACTATCAATGATTCGGTTGAATAACTATCAATTGGTAAATAACCACAAATCGGAGCATTTTCATGAAAAACAATAAAAAGTCGAAGGTATTTCGGTGTTTTTATCCTCAATTAAAGGCTTGTCTGTCTCGCTTCGTGGTGCTTAAAAATGTTCCCAATTCCTGTCGGAAATATTAGTGCAAAACTACTTTCAAAAACTGTATCATCAGCAACAGATGGACATTTTTCCTCCGTTCTAATATTTGGAGTCCTGCTAGTTTTAACAACTATCTTGACAAAATTATTTGAGGTTTTGACAGGCATTGCATATGATAAGGCTGAAACTCGAGCACTCCAAAGATGTAAATTGATTTTGTATCGATATTTATTTAATTGCCCGCTTTCTAAACTTTATAAGACTCAAATTGGCGATTCTGTTGAAAAGTTGAACGATGATTTTAAGACAGTCACGGGAAAGGTGCTTGAATTAAATCCAAGTGTTTGGATGGGATTTATAGCGGTGTCCGTTTACTTTGGATATATTGGTCTTAAAAACATATGGATTTCTATTATCCTGTTATGCCAAATATATGTCGGAAATACAAAGCATACAAAGAGCATATCTAATATCGTACAAAAGTACCTTGGATAACTCTCCTGATAAATTACCGAAAATTAAGGATGCGATTTCAAAAACATGTTCACGGAGTGTCGCCTACTTTCGGATTTTCTTGCCGAATCCGAAAGGCGGACAGAAGCAATTTATTCAAATATATAACATACGAACGAATACTCGGTAAAGGGAGCCGGGATGGCGTTTGTATGCCTTTTTCCTCACGGAGCTTTCCGTACAGCTCACAAATTGAAATATTCGGACTTCTTCTGTGGTAATCACATATCCATTTCAGTTCCTGCTCCGTATGAGCGTTCGGGTGTGCCGTATGCGGTCTGTGCGATTTGGGAATCAGGGATTCCTTTGTTCCGTCATACAGCTTGTTCCACCTCATAAGCGATGCTTTGGAGATATGATATCTTCGGCAGACAAATGAAATATCTCTTGTTTCACGATACAGCTTTACAGTATTTATTTTTGTTGTAATTTCATGTGGACAATATCGCTTGTTTTGTGTTATACTGTTCATAGTGATTGAGTCCTTTCTGTTGGTTGATTGTTCGGTAACTTGATTCTAACAGAACTCAATCACTTTTTCTATACTTTCAGTCTCACATCAATTGTAACACTACACTTTTTGCTGCGGTGCGCACAAAAAACTCTTGACAAGCGCCTCTTTATGTATTACAATGTAATAAGATATGATGCCGGTGGGCAATGATCTGATATTTAGGGTCGCCACGGTTGATTTTTATATAGATTTTTTATATGATTTTTTACAGATAATATATAGCTGTTCCCGATTGCGGGCGGCGTTATACCTGCATATACGGTGCACGGAGGCATGCCTGCGGCAGATGTATATGTATGCCCGAACGGCGGTGTGCCGAGCTGCGGGCGAGGTATGTGCTTTTGCCCGGTTGGAGTATGCTGAAATTCTATAATCATCTATATTGTATCTGCCACCGTCCGCGGTGCGGAAGCCCTCGTCATATCTTGGCGTGACTTTTGCACGGCGGTTTTTTTTTTTGCCGAAAAAAGAGCTCATCCGAGGCGGCACTGAAGGCTGTCTGCGGTGCGGCTCGATTTTCGTCTGCGTACCGCCGCGTGAATGCCGCGAGCTGCCCGCCGATAGCGGACAGAAACCGATATTCGCAGGGCTGCGACCTTGCGAAGCTCAAAAAAATTTGAAAATTTACCTTGAAACCATCAAACCATAGGGAGGTGTTACGGATGGACATGATGTGGCTTATTATCGCCATTGTCGGCGGACTTGTCGTAGGCGGTGCTGTCGGATGCCTTATCGGCAGCGCACAGCGAAAGAAGAAGGACAGCAACGAGATCGGCACAGCCGAACAGCAGGCAAAGAAGATAATCGAGGACGGCATCAAGGCAGCCGAGACCAAGAAAAAGGAGCTGCTGCTTGAGGCAAAAGAAGAAATTATCCGCGCTAAGAACGACAGCGAGCGAGAGATGAAGGATCGAAGAAACGAGCTCTCGGGACTCGAGAAGCGCCTTATCTCCAAGGAGGAGTCGCTTGACCGCAAGATAGAGAACATCGAGCACAGAACCGAGACTCTCAACCGCAAGATAAAGGAAAACGAGCGCCTGCGCGAGGAGATCGAGGAGATGAGACAGTCCGAGATCACAAAGCTCGAGAAGGTCGCGGGACTTACCGCAGAGCAGGCTAAGGAGGAGATGCTCGAGAAGCTCGAGGGCGAGATCCGTCACGAGACGGCTATGCGCGTTATCGAGATAGAGAGCGAGATGCGCGAGAACGCGGATCAGAAGGCGAAGGAGATAGTTTCGCTTGCTATTCAGCGCTGCGCCGCTGATTATTCCTCCGAGATAACCGTATCGGTCGTTCCGCTGCCCAGCGACGATATGAAGGGCAGGATCATAGGCAGAGAGGGTAGAAATATCCGCACGATAGAGACGCTGACGGGCGTTGACCTTATCATAGACGATACCCCCGAGGCAATAACGCTCTCGAGCTTCGACCCCGTCCGCCGCGAGGTGGCGCGTTTGTCGCTCGAAAAGCTGATAAACGACGGCCGTATCCATCCCTCGCGTATCGAGGAGATGGTCGAAAAAGTCCAAGCGCGAGGTCGAGAATTCGATCAAGCAGGCGGGCGAAAAGGCTGTATTTGAGGTCGGCATTCACGGACTCAGCGGCGAGCTCGTCCGCATGCTCGGCCGCTTTGAAATACCGTACGAGCTACGGTCAGAATGTTCTTGTACATTCTATTGAGGTCGCGCATCTCTCGGGCATCATAGCCGACGAGCTCGGTGTTGACAGCACGCTCGCAAAGCGCGCGGGACTGCTGCACGATATCGGTAAGGCGATGACACAGGAGGTCGAGGGCTCGCACGTTCAGCTCGGCGTAGACATTGCAAAGAAGTACAAAGGAAAACAAGGACGTTATCCATGCCATCGAGGCACATCACGGCGATACCGAGCCGAGAACTATCATTGCAATGATAGTTCAGGCGGCGGATGCTATCTCGGCGGCACGCCCCGGCGCGCGCAGAGAGGATCTCGACAACTACATCAAGCGTCTTAAGAAGCTCGAGGAGATCTCGGAGAGCTTTGCGGGCGTTGAGAAGGCTTACGCCATTCAGGCGGGCAGAGAGGTTCGCATCATGGTTCGCCCCGAGGATGTCAGCGACGAGCAGATGGTGCTTGTTGCGCGCGATATCGTAAAGAAGATCGAGTCGGAGCTTGAGTATCCCGGTCAGATCAAGATTAATGTCATCCGAGAGAGCAGAGCCATCGACTATGCCAAATAATGCAACGATTTGAACACCTCCGCGTTTAGCGGCGGGTTCGAATCCGCCCCTTTTTACAATACACTTTGAAGAGGATCCCCTGAGGGGCGTGTGCTGTGAAAAGGGGCTTGATTTTTCGAGGGCGGATGGTGCTGCCTTCGGTTTGCGTGCGAAATGCAGCGCTTGATTTATGAATGCGGCGTGCGCTGCCGCAGTGATGCGGCAGTACCTCAAACGATGGGACGGAGAGCTATATGAAGAACGGGATTTTTAGAATACTTGCCCTCGGCGATGTTGTCGGTTCCGGAGGCGTGAGGGCGCTCGAGGAGCGGCTGCGCCGTTTCCGCGGCGAGCACGGCATCGACCTTGCGATCGTAAACGGCGAAAATTCCGCGCCTCGCAACGGTATCGATCCGGAATCCGCGCAGTGTATACTCGCGGCGGGAGCGGATGTCATCACAACAGGAAACCATGTCTGGCGGCAGAAGCAGATGCACGATTGGCTCGACAGCGGAAATCCCATCACCCGTCCGGCAAATTATCCGCCGTCCGCGCCGGGCAGCGGCTCGGTGATAGTCGAGGCTGAGGGGTATCGCATACTTGTCATAAACGTGCTCGGCGTTATATATCTCGATCCGCTCGAGAATCCGTTCGTCTGTGTCGACCGCGTGCTTGCACGCAACGAGGGACGGTATGATTTTGCCGTGCTCGATATCCATGCCGAGGCAACCTCTGAAAAGATAGCGCTCGGCAGGTATTTCGACGGTCGGATAGCCGCAATATACGGTACGCATACGCATGTTCAGACCGCCGACGCGCAGCTGCTGCCGCGCGGCTCGGGGTATATAACCGACCTCGGTATGTGCGGACCGGACGACTCGGTGCTCGGCGTGCGAACCGATATAATCATCGAAAAGCTGCGCACCTCGCTGCCTGCACGCTTTGAGTTTGCGGAGGGGCATGTGACTCTGCACGGCGCAGTTTTTGACATAAATACCGAAACCTCGTGCGTGACGCGCGTCGAGCGGGTGGCTTTCTGACGGCGGTGCTGCCGACCGATATCCCCTTGAACAGATACCGCAAAATTCGAGGAGGGTGCTTTATGCACGGAGATCTGCAACGCAGTAAAGCTTCTTTTGCATAAAAAATCGGCATGACGGAACAAATGCTCTGCAGAAAAAACGCAATTTTTCTTTTTATCAGATTTTTATTCGAGAGGGCAGCGGTGGCGCTGCGGCATTATTATGAAAATATCATATCTGAGATGGGCAATCGAAAAAGGACAGCTCGATTCGCGCTTTGCGTCGCTCTACGGCGCGGATGCCGTCGAATGGCAGCGCAGGCGCTACATTCGCGCACTCGACCGTTTTGCTATCAATTTCGGCGACGGCAGAGAGGACAGGAACGTCCGGGTCTACTCGGTCTCCGGCAGGAGCGAGATATCGGGCAACCATACCGATCACAACGGCGGCTGCATAATCGGCTGCGCTATCGACCTCGACCTTATCGCGGTCGTTTCGGCTCGTGAGGACGGTGTTATCGAGCTGCGAAGCGAGGGCTTTGAGCCGGATATCGTTCGCGTCGGAGACGGCGCTGCATACCCGCGCTTCAGCTCCGCCTCGCTCATCAGCGGTATAGCCGAGCAGATAGCGGAGCGCGGCTATACGGTCGGCGGCTTTGATGCCTATACCGTCAGCTCGGTGTACAAGGGGCTCGGGGGCTGTCCTCCTCCGCCGCATTCGAGGATGCGGTCGGCTTGATAATCAACGATATGTACTGCGACGGCGCGCTTTCGCCGCTCGAGCTTGCAATCATCTCACAGCGCGCGGAGCGCGAATATTTCGGCAAGGCGTGCGGGCTGATGGATCAGGCGGTCTGCGCGGTCGGCGGGCTTGTGTCGCTCGATTTTGCCGACGAAAACGATTCCGAAGGTAACGCAGCTCTGCCCGAATCTTGACGGGCTCGGACTGTGCATGTGCATAACGAATACCGGCGGCAGCCATGCCGATCTCGGCGACGAGTATTCCGCCATCCCCGCAGAGATGCGCTCGGTCGCGGAGTACTTCGGTCAGCGGGTGCTGCGCGGACTGACGGCGGAGCAGATAATCTCGGAGCTGCCTGCGCTTCGCGCGGAGGTCGGCGACCGTGCCGTGCTGCGCGCGCTGCACTTTGTACGCGAGAACGAGCGGGTCGCGCGGGTCTGCCGCGCACTCGCAGAGTCGGATACGGATGCTTTTCTCGGTGCGATAGCCGAGTCTGGGCGCTCGAGTGCCGAGCTGCTTCAGAATGTGACCGTCCCCGGAAGCTCGCGTGAGCAGGGTGTTACTCTTGCGCTTGCGCTGTCTGGCGAGCTGCTGCGCGGGGTGCGCAGCGCGTACAGAGTTCATGGCGGCGGCTTCGCCGGAACGGTGCAGGCATTTATGCCGTGCCCGAAGCAGTGGAGAGCTATTGCCGGGGAATGGATGCGGTGTTCGGAGAGGGCGCATGCCGCTTGACAAGTGTTCGAGGAGAGGGTGCTTGTCGTCTGGTTTAAATTCCTATTAATCGAAATGAGTTTTACACAGCATCTGGAGAGCATTACATGAAATACAAAAAAATTGACCCGAACGCGCCGCCGCAGGACAACGGTGCAGCGGAGCTGAAAAAGGTACGAATAAAGAGAGGACTGCTGACGGCGGGGGTATTTGTCGTTCTGATGGGGCTGTTCGAGGCGCTTGTCGCGCTTGAATGGAAGCCGGTCTATCCGATATATCTCGGCGCAATGACCGTTCTGCTGCTGCTTTTTCTCTTCTTTAATAAGGGATTCGGAAATGCGATACCGCCGCGTGAGGCGCTGCCGGAGGAGTGGAGCGCGGAGGAGACCGACCGCTTTTACGAAAAGCTGCTCCGCGATAAGAAGATCGCGCGCAGGATACCATTTTCCTTATCCCGCTGCTGCTCGTGTTTCTGATCGACTCGCTCGTACTCTTTCTCCCGGGGCTGCTTTCGGCTTATGATGCAGCAGGGACTCAGGGTCGTTACCCTCTACTCCGGTTCGCGCGGGAACAGCATATATATCCGCGCGGGAGATACGCGTCTGCTCTTTGATGCGGGGCTGAACTGCAGCGCGCTCTGCCGTGCGCTGCGCGAGATAGGCGAGCTCCCGGAGCTTATCGACGCGGTATACATAACCCACGAGCACAAGGATCACATATCGGCGCTCGACGTGTTTCAGCGCCGATATCCCGTCACGGTGCATATGGCGGAGCCGACAGCCGAAGCCGTGCGCAGTGTCGATTATCTCACCGTTCGGCACGCGCCGCTTTTCAGTGTCAGCGAGCGATGCTGTGAGGTCTCGTCGTTTATAACGCCGCATGACAGCCGCATGAGCATCGGCTATATTATCCGCACCGACTACGGAAATGTCGGCATCGCGACCGACCTCGGTACGGTGACCGAGGAGATCGCAGAGTCGCTTGCGTACTGCGACAGCGTTGTTCTTGAATCGAATCATGATGTCGAAATGCTGCGCTCGGGTCCGTACCCGCCCGCTCTGAAGGCGAGAATACTCTCCGACTACGGGCATCTCTCGAACGATGTCAGCTCCCGTGTCGCTGCGTACCTTGCCTCGTGCGGAACAAAGAATATTATTCTTGCGCACCTGAGCGAGCACAACAATACACCCGAGCTTGCGTATGCGGCATCCCGCCGCGCGCTCGATGAAGCGGGCTATTCGTTCGTACGGCTCGAGGTCGCCGACAGCTCAAAGCCTACCGTGCTTATATAAATTTCGTGCGCATAAATTTGTAAGTATATATTATGTGCTTACATAGCTTTTTGCCGCGCTGTCGACGGCAGCAGACCTATTCCCGGAGGATAAACAGTGCTATCACTGACTATAATATGTGTTGACAAGCTGCGCGAGCCGTATCTGCGCGCCGCCGCAGCCGAATATGAAAAGCGCCTCGGCGGCTATTGCCGTCTGCGCACCGTAGAGGTGCAGGACGATTCCGGAATAATAGCTGCGCTCCCGCCTCGCGCCTACAAGGTCGCGCTGTGTATAGAGGGACGGCAGCTGTCCTCGGAGGAACTTGCCGAGCGGGTCTCGGAGCTTCAGGTGCGCGGATATTCCGAGCTTGTTTTTATCATCGGCGGCACCGACGGAATGAGCGAGGAGGTCAAGTCGCGCTGCGACCTGCGTCTCTCGTTCTCGAAGATGACATTCCCGCATCCGCTCATGCGTGTTATACTGCTCGAGCAGCTTTACCGCGCGCTCAATATCGCCTCGGGCGGCAGCTATCATCACTGACCGAGCCGACATTGCCGCCGCGTCGATTCAGCCGTGTAAAGCTCACGTCGCTGATCGACTCGTCTGTACCGCTATTCAATGCGAATATCCGCCGATGCTTTTTGTACGGAGTGGATATTGTGAGATATGTGCAGCATAATATTTCGAAAAAAATCTACCGAACCGTCCGATCCATCGGAGTCAGACCCATCGGAGGAAAAGAATGACCGACAAAAAGGAAACCGAAAAGAAGGGCATGGCAGCAGCCGACCGTCTGCGTTGGCTTCCGCCTGCGGTGAGAAATATCATCATTACGGCAGTGTCCGCCGCCGTGCTTTGTTTCTGCGCCTTTGCGGTCATTCGCTACGGCAGCTCGGACGGCTCGGACGGCTCGGACAGTTTGCGAAGACCGGATGAGTCGGAGCATTTTGCGGTCGACACGACCGCAGCGTCCGACACGACCCCGAGCGGGCTTGACCCAGGCACAGAGGACGAGCTGCCGATAACCGCGCGTCCCGCAGCCGAGCTGGCGGCTGAGGGGTATGTTCTCTCGGAGGGGGCCTATGACGACAGCTATCGCATCGGCGAGATAGACTGCGGCATAGATTTCGGCGAGGAGTACAGTCTCCGCAGCCTCCGCTCCGACAACGGCGGCGGTGGATATACGAGTGTTCCGGTGCTGCGCATGTATATGGGCTACATTCTCTACGACAACGGCAGCTATCTCAGCGCACTGACCGGAGACGGCGCGGTAGCGGCTGCCGGTATCGACAAGCTCACACCGATATACCAGCGCACCGGCGCGGGAAAGCCCATTTTTCCTCCGGCAAGCGCTATTATATTATAAACGACGGAGAGGGAACGCTCTCCGAGATACGCTTCGATCCCGATTTCGGCACGACGCTAAGCTACGATTATCCCGCATCCTACGTCTCGCGCCCGGTCAAGCTCTACCGTTTCTATGTCGATACCGAGGAGATACGGCTGATATCCGACTGGACGGGCAAGGACCTTACAGACGATATCGCACGTACCCTCGAGATACACGACGAGGACTATCTGTCGCGCATGGATTTCGACCCGTATACGAAGCAGGTCGTTCGCACCCGCCTCTGGGGCTACGAGGACGGCGCGGGCAATGTCGTTATCGAACCGACCTATCATTATGCTACCGAGTTTAATGCGGACGGATATGCATTCGTCGGCGGCAGCGACGGGCGGCTTCAGATGATAGACGGCTCGGGCGATGTCGTGCTCGACACCTATCCGCGCACATTTTATCTCGCCTCAGGTGATGCGAGATATGTTATAGACGGTATGTATATGCCGGAGAAGCGCGATGCCTCCTGTATCGGAATGTTCCGCTTTGATCACGGGCTGATGCGCGTCTCGCGTCAGATATACGACTATTACAATCCCGACGAGCATGCAAGCACGCTCGATTCGCTCATCTATCAGGACGGAAAGGTATTCGCCCTGCCTACCGGCTACACTCTTTGCAGCTACTCGGACGGCGTTGCGCTGCTGCAGCACGGCGCGGAGTACGGGTATATGGATTACACCGGGCGCTGGATAGTAGAGCCCACGCTCCGCAGTGCCGAGCCGTTTTATGAGGGGCTTGCCGTTATCGGCTACGGCAGCGGTGAAAAGGTCGTTATAGATACGTCGGGCAAGGTCGTCCTGCGTGACGGTTACAGTTATATCTCGAACTGCTCGAGCGGGGTTATGGTTGCTTATTCGGTCAATACGGGATGGCATGTCTTTAACAAAATGGCACAGGCGGCGCAGTGAGGGTTTTTCGTGAAAGACCTCTGAAAAAGCCTATTTGGTATGTTCGTATGATGTAGTGTGTACCGCGCTGCCGCGGAGAATATTTGCAAGTAATTCGGGTTGATAATGCACGCTGAATTTGCGAGCGCGAAAGCCTCCCCCGTGTAGGGGGAGGTGGCACGGCTTGCCGTGACGGAGGGGCTGTTGGAAACTAAAAAATCCGCTATCAAACTTTGCTCGTGACAATTTTTCTGTCACACCGAAAATTGCAATAACTATCAAAATTGATGTGACAGAAAAATTGTCACGAAAATAAGATTTGACAGCAGATTTTCAGTAGGCAAGGTTAGTTGTTGAATGGATTGATTTATTAATCGCTGCCGCAATCAAGGTGTATGGATAGATATTATAGTTGTTCGTTTTTTACCACTTTCTTTTTACGCGAAAAAGAAAGTGGCGGAAAGAAAAGCGCGCATAAGAGGGGGCGGCGCTAAGGATGCTCGCATACGCGAGCATATGGCCGCGCCGGTCCCCCTCTTATGTATCTCCCCCTATGACTGCTCAGCCGATAGCGACTTGACGAGTCATCGTCCGAAATGCTCGGCAGGCATTATGCCTCGCATTTCTTATCGAGAGAATGCACGTATATCGTCTTAATTATTCCTGCTCGCATAGCGTGTACACCCTAAACTGTCATTGAGATAAAAGACGCAATTTCCCCTGACTTAGAGAACGTACATCCTATATCTCAGTCAACTCAAAAAAAAAACGTAGTCTACTCAATGTCGGCAGTTTGCTTATTTCAGTCTGCCCGTCAATTCCGCATACACTTCGCTGATAGAATCACTTCGAGATTCAGAACGTCCCATGACAAGTGCTCAGATTTAAAAGCTTTGAGAGGGGTTCGGGGAGGACTTTCTCGAAAGTCCTCCCTGAGCGTACCCCTGAGCGTACCCCCGAGCGTACCCCCGAGCGTACCCCCCGAACGTGCCGCGTCTCGTCACAAAATCAATACAACATCAAGGAAAAAGAACATGAAAAAGAAACCTGAACTGCTTGTTCCTGCAGGAAACTATGCAAAATTTGAGGCTGCCGTACGATACGGTGCAGATGCCGTCTACCTCTCAGGCAGACGCTTCGGCATGCGTGCCGCAGCCGACAATTTTCTCTCGAGGAGATGGAGCGGGCTGTCGGCGCGGCGCATGCTGCGGGAGTGCGGGTGTATGTCACCGTCAACACCATGCCGCGCTCGGACGAGTATCCCGCACTCGGGGACTATCTCGAGGAGCTTGACCGCATCGGGGCGGACGCGCTGATAATAGCCGATCTCGGCGTTCTTGCGCTCGCCCGCGAGCGCGCAAAGCACACCGAATATCACATTTCGACACAGGCGGGTGCGGTCAGCTATGCCGATTGCAATGAGTGGCATCGTCTCGGAGCTTCCCGTGTTGTGCTGGCTCGCGAGCTCAGTCTTGAGGATATGCGCCTGATAAGAGAAAAGATCCCGCCGGAGCTTGAGCTTGAGGCTTTTGTACACGGCTCGATGTGTGTATCGTGGAGCGGCAGATGTTTGCTCTCCGCTGCGCTTACCGGCAGGGACTCGAATCGCGGAATGTGCGCTCAGCCCTGCCGCTGGAACTACACACTGCATCGGGCGGAGCTTCGCGACAGCGAATCACCGACGGCGGCAAACGATGCTGCGGAGTGCGTGGGCAGCGCATCCGGTACCGCGAGTGTCGGGAATGCCGATAATGCGCCCTCCGGAGCATATCCCGAATGTACCGGCTGCTCGGACTGCGGCGCCGAGCCGATCCGCTTCGAGATCGAGGAGGAGGCGCGCCCTGGACAGCGTTTTTTCCCATCGAGGAGGACGAGCTCGGAACATTTATTATGAGCTCGCGTGACCTATGCATGATAGAGCACGTGCCCGAGCTGTGCGAGGCGGGTATTGACTCGTTTAAAATCGAGGGTAGAATGAAGAGTGCCTATTATGCCGCCGTTACTGCGAACGCATACCGCATGGCGATAGACAGCTATGCTCGCGACGGTGAGGGATATACCTTCGAGCCCGCATGGCTTCGCGAGCTCGAGAGCGTCAGCCACCGAGAGTACTCTACCGGCTATTTCTTCACGCCGCCGAGCTCCGACCCGCAGCTTATCGGAAATGTCAGCATGGGCTACATAAGAGAAAAGGCATACCTCGCGATCGCGGAGAGCTACGACGCCGGGAGCGGCACGGCGACCTTTGTTCAGCGTAACAAGCTCACGCGCGGCGACCGTGTAGCGCTGATATCGCCCGGTGTTCCCGCGCGAGAGTTTATCGCCGATGCTATATATGACGAGAGCGGTGCCGAGCTGCCGTCCGCGCCGCATCCGTATATGACCTTCCGTCTGCGCGTGCCGTTTGAGGTAAAGCGCGGAGATATCCTGCGCGGGCCTGAGGCATGCCGCGCTGCGGCTGAATATAAGTACAAAAAACGACATGGCGAAAGTGATCTATGCCTTCGCCATGTCGTTTTTATAGTTGCCGATATCTTATTCTTACGCAGCTGTATCTGCCTCGGTCGTATCGGCAGACGCGGTGGTCTCGGCAGCCGCTACCGGCTTGCCGTTGTCAACGATAAAGTCGAGGACCTTATCCCACATTATGCTCTTCCAGAGGATCTCGAAGTCATAGTTGCTCTCGAGCTGCTCGACGGTCGTGCTCTGCTGCTCTGCGATCTTCTCCATGCCGGCATCGTATTCCTTGTCGGTCAGGCGCAGCTTTTCTGCGTTAACGATCGACATCAGTACGATCTCCTGCTTGATATTAGCCTCTGCATAGGCTTTGACCTGACTGCTGAAGGTGTCGTAGTCCATGCCCATCATCTGCTCGCAGAACTCTTCCATAGTCAGGCTGTAATTGTCTGCGTATGCCTTGTACTGGGACATCATGTTGTCCGCGTAGTCGCTGACCTCCTTTTCGGGTACGGAGGTAAAGGTGCAGCTGTTCATGACCTTGTTCCAGAGCTCGGAGACAGCCTTGTCGCGTGCGCTCTCCTTGTTATCCTCGAGCGCGAGCTTCTCGGCATATGCGCGCAATCCGTCTACCGTGGTGTATTCCTCTTTTTCGAGTCCTGCTATAAACTCGTCGGTAAGGTCGATGTCGCTTGCGCCGCGGATGGAGTTTACGCGGACGATGAACTCAACTGCCTTGCCCGAGAGATCGGTGTTATTCGGATATGGGTCGGGGAAGGTGAGGTGGAGCGTGGTGGTCTCCTCTGCCTTTACGCCGACAAGACCCGCGTCAAAGCCGTCGATGTAGCCGCTCGAACCGAGGGTAATGGTGTCGGAGCCGCTGCCGTTCTCGAGCTGCTCGCCGTCGACAAAGCCGGTGTACTTGATGCTCAGGGTATCGCCGTACTGCGCGCCGCGGTCGGTGATGAGCTCCTCGGTGGTGTAGTCGCTGAGCAGCTCCTTTATCTTAGCGTCGATCTGATCGCTCGTGACAGTGGTGTCGATCTCGGTGTATTCAAGCCCCTTGTACTCGCCGAGGGTCACGTAGTCGGCAAGGTTATAATCGGAATAGGGCAGCTTGAAGTCGCTCGGTGTTTTCTTGTAGCTGTCGCAAGAGGTCAGCGCCGCTGTGCCGAGCAGCATTGTCGCGCAAAGCGCGGCGGATATGATCTTTTTCATTTCGTTTTTTTTCCTTTTCGATTGATTATTTCGGTATCTTTTCGGAATTTTTCTCAGAATCTATTTCGAAATCTTTGTCGTGATTTTTATCTTTTGATCTCGATGTGAACGGGCAGACCGTGCTCGTAGCGCTGTGTCACCTCGCCCTCGATGAGCGGGAGGATATAGCGAAGTCCCTCGTCGGTGATGCCGTTTCCGCGCTCGTTGATGTACTCATCGGGAACGGTGCGGACAAGGTTTGCTATCTTGTCTATCTCGCCCATGCCTGCACGGCAGGTGTATGGATCGTTTGATGTGCGGTCGAGCGTCATCATCTTTCCGCTCTCGCCGGCAGCCGCTGCCGAAACGGCGGCTTTTCCGACCATGACCGACTCGGTGATATCGGTGAGTGATGCAATATGCGACGCGCAGCGCTGAAGGATATTCAGCTCTACCGAGCGAACCTTGCAGCCGAAATGCTCCTTGACAGCAAGCTCAAGCGCCTTTCCGGTGCCGGAGAGGTACTTGTGCCCGAAAACATCCGCAGCACCGCTTTGCGCGCCCTCGCCGACATAGTGTCCGTCTGCGCAGCGCAGCCCCTCGGATACCGCAATAACGACATTCGGGTGACGCTCGAGCGCCGCGCCGACATCCTCATAGAAGCGGTCGAAATCAAAGCTGCGCTCCGGCAGATATACGAGGTCGGGCTCGCAGCCGCAGTAGAGGTCGGGGAAGAGCCGCAGCCGCGGTGAGCCATCATCCTGCGTCGCGTCCCATTATCTCGACAATGGTCACGGCGCGCACGGTGTATACGGCGCAGTCACGCAGTATCTCCTGCATGGATGCGGCGATGTACTTTGCCGCAGAGCCGTAGCCCGGGGTGTGGTCGGTACCGGCAACGTCATTGTCGATGGTCTTAGGTACGCCCATCACGCGGATGGGAAAATCGGTGCGTGCGGCATATGCCGACAGCTTTGCCACCGTGTCCATCGAATCATTTCCGCCGATGTAGAAAAAGTAGCGAATATCGTATTTCTTGAATACCTCGAACAGCTGCTCGTACTTTTCGTCGCGCTCGCCCTCGGGCGGAAGCGCCGGCAGCTTCATGCGGCAGGAGCCGAGCGCGGACGACGGTGTATTCTCGAGTGTGACGAGCTTCTCCTCGCTGTCAAATACCTTGCGCAGATCGCACATCCGCTCCTCGAGCATGCCCTCGACTCCGTTGAAGGCGCCGTACGCGTTCTTGATGTACTCGCACTCGAACAATCCCCTTATAACACCCGCAAGCGTAGCGTTTATTGCGGCGGTCGGACCGCCCGATTGACCGACTATTGCATTTCCGTATAGCATTACTTTTCCTCCGATTTCCGACGGATGCGGCGCTTTTACGTTTTTCGGCAATGTCGCTGCCCGCCGTGCTATCTTCAAAATTATATCACACACCCCGTCGTTTGTCAATCATACGCGGTGGGGAGATGCGGAGAGAGCGTGGGGCACACGGAGAACGTGGGGCACACGGAGAACGTGGGGGCACACGGGAGAGCGCGGGGGAAAAACTTTTTCAAAAGTTTTTTCCCCCGCAGCCCCCTTTCAAAACTTTAAAATAGGGAGATAGAGCATGCCGATGCTCTGAAAAAATCGAAAAGCGTTATTCGGAACGGGGTGCGGGTGCACCATTTCAAAAGTTTTAAATTGAGGAGCTTTTTCGAGGCGAACAGACGAGGACTTGGATCAGATCAAAAGTTATTCCGACCGCTGCAAAAGCAGGGCGTAAATACTTCCGTAAGTGCTGAGCACGGGTATGAACATGTGTTTTAAAAAAAACGCTGCGGTCGATCGACCGCAGCGAAATATTTATGTGTCGCTATCCGTCACATCGGCGGGAAGTGATCACTTTGTATAGAGATTTACGCGGATAACGCCGGGAACCTTATTAAGCTCAGCCTCGACGCTTGCGGGGATATTGCCGTTCAGCTCGATCATCGTGTATGCGTACTCACCCTTGGAGCGGTTGAGCAGGTTCTCGATGTTGAGATTTCTCGGAAGCGACGACTGCCGAGATGGACGCGAGCATGTTAGGCGTATTTGTGTGCATGATGCAGATACGCGCATCACCGATGTGCGGCATAGACGCATTCGGGAAGTTGACGCTGTTCTTGATATTGCCGTTTTCGAGGAACTCGGTCAGCTCCTTTGCAGCCATAACAGCACAGTTTTCCTCAGCCTCTGCGGTGGACGCTCCGAGGTGGGGGATAGTTATTACACCGGGAACTCCGACGCTCTCCTCGGTCGGGAAGTCGGTCACATATGCCGCAACCTTACCGGACTCGAGAGCCGCCTTCATATCAGCCATATTGACGAGGTCGCCGCGCGCGAGGTTGACGATGCGAACGCCGTCCTTCATCTTGGCGATAGTCTCCGCATTTATCATACCCTTTGTGTCGGGGGTGGAGGGAACATGCAGGGTGATATAGTCGGCTACCTTGTATATATCGTCGTAGCTTGCAGCCTTCTCAACGTCGCGGGAGATGTTCCATGCAGCGTCGACCGAGAGATAGGGGTCATGACCGATAACGTTCATGCCGAGGTGACGCATGGTGTTTGCGACCATGCCGCCGATAGCGCCGAGACCGATTACACCGAGCTTTTTGCCGGTGATCTCGCAGCCTGCGAATGCGCTCTTACCCTTCTCGACAGCCTTTGCAATGCCCTCGGTGCCTGCGAGCGACTGTGCCCACTTTACACCCTCGACGATGCCGCGCGAAGCGAGCAGCAGCGCGCAGACGGTCAACTCCTTAACGCCGTTTGCATTAGCTCCGGGAGTATTGAAAACAACAATGCCGTTTTCCGCGCAGCGCGCAACCGGGATGTTATTAACACCTGCGCCGGCTCTTGCGATAGCGCGAAGCTCGTGCCCGAATTCCGCATTCTGAAGGTCTGCGGAGCGGACCATGATACCTATGGGCGATTCGACATCCTCGCCGACATTGTATTCGTTCTTATCGAACACCTCGATGCCGACAGGGGGCGATCTTATTCATCAGCTTTATATTTTTCATGATAATTCTCTTTCTTTTTTTGAGCTTATGCCTTGGGGGTTCTCTGCGGCAAAATTTTTCATAAACTGTACGAGCTTTGCAACGCCCTCGGTAGGCATCGCGTTATATATAGAAGCGCGCATACCGCCTACGCTGCGGTGACCCTTGATGTTCTTAAAGCCCGCCTTGCCTGCCTCAGCGGCAAACTTCTTATCGAGCTCGGGATCGCCCGTCGTTACGAAGGTAACATTCATCATCGAGCGAGCTTCGGGCTCAACGGGAGCGATATAGTAGGACTGCGTATCAAGGTAATCGTAGAGCAGGTTAGCCTTGCCCTCGTTGATGCGCTTCATCTCCTCGAGACCGCCGATGTCGTTCTTTATCCACTTATATACAAGTCCCGCAACGTAGATGGGGTAGCAGGGGGGTATTATACATCGAGCCGTTATCCGCCATCAGCTTCCAGTCGAACATTGCGGGAGTGTCGGGACGGCAATGCCCGAGCAGATCCTCGCGGACGATAACGACGGTAAGACCTGCGGGTGCCATGTTCTTCTGCGCGCCCGCATAGATAACGCCGAAGCGGGTAACGTCGACTGGCTCGGAGAGGATGCAGGAGGACATATCGGCAACGAGCGGGATATCACCGGTATCGGGGATGTAATTCCACTTTGTTGTTCCGTAGATGGTGTTGTTGAAGCAGATGTGGACATAGTCCGCGTCGGGACGGAAGTCGTTTCTCGTCAGGCGCGGGATATAGGTGTTGTTCTTATCTCGGAGGAGGCGACGATCTTGATGTCGCCGTACTTTGCAGCCTCCTTGGCTGCCTTCTTGGAGAACTGACCGGTAACAACGTAGTCAGCCTTGCCGGAGCCGGTGAGCAGGTTATATGCTACCGAGGCAAACTGTGTGGAGGCTCCGCCCTGGAGGAAGAGGACCTTATAGTTATCGGGAATGCTCATGATCTCGCGGAGATCAGCCTCAGCGGTCTTAATTATTTCCTCGTAGTCCGGAGATCGATGACTCATCTCCATTACGGACATACCGGAGTCGCCGTAGCAAATAAGCTCTCGGATGCGGCACGCTCGAGAACCGAAAGCGGAAGCATAGACGGTCCTGCGGAAAAATTGTAGACTCTGTTCATAGCAGTGATCATTCCTTTTCTGTGAAATATAAATACTTATTATAATATATATCTGAGGATAAGTCAATAGCAAACGTGGGGGGATTTTTTCGTGAAAAACCATTGAAAAGCTATTTTTTTGGTATGCTGCGGGGCTTTAATGTGCGCTGCGCTGATGCGGGAGGAGTGTGTGCGGATAAATGTTGATAATGCACGCTGACGACGCACACGGCAAGAATAGGGCAAACTAAGACTCGGTTTTACTTTAAATTTGTCTAAAATTCGGTTGATAATACATGTGAAATTTGCTGACGCGAAAGCCTCCTCCGTGTAGGGGGTAGGCAAGGCGAAGCCGCAGCCGAGCGAGCGGTAGTGAATGACAGCGGTGGTGAAGCGGCAAGCCGCTGCCGGTGGCAGATGCAGGCTTGCCGCTGAAGTGAAGAAATAAGGAGCAGCATGAAGCAGCAGCGAGTGCTGCGACTATATTTCGGATGTTGCTGTCAGAGCCGCGAATGGCTATTGAACCGCATTGCGGTTCAATATGAAATTTTGCAAATTGCCGCAAAATGCGGCAATAACAGCAAAATTTCACTCGAGCCGCAGCGAGAAGTGCTGAGCGCAGCGAAGCGGAGGGGCTGTTGGGAACTAAGAAATCCGCTATCAAACTTGGCTCGTGACGGGTTTTCGGTCACACTGAAAATTGTAGTAACTATCAAAATTGATGTGACGGAAAAGTTGTCACGAAATCGAGACTTGATAGCGGACTTGATTTTTTAGGCAAATAAAAATAGTTGTTTGTATTAAGTAAGTCAAGTCTCGCTTTCGCGGTCAAAGGTATTTGAAAAAAAGATTTAGTTGTTCGTCTTTTTACGCTTTCTTTTTACCTGAAAAAGAAAGCGTAGGAAAAAAGCAGGCATAAGGGGGATTGCGCCGCGATACGCTTCGCTCCTATTCGGCGCAGTTTCCCCTTATGTATCCCCCTGATGACTGCTCAGCCGATAGCGAGAGTATTAGTTTGTACCGAAACGGTCGTCGGGTACGACGACTCCCGTTTCTAAGAGAAAAGTATCACGCCTGCCGCCTTAGTTTTTTATGTTCGCAGAGCTCGTACACCCTATGCTGCGGTAATTACATAACGTCATTGTTTTCCCGCGGCGGTCATTCGTATATGTGCTGCCTGAGTTCGTTTATACAATATGATTTTTCGCGGACGGGTATGTGTAGCTGTGTTATCGACCGGGCAGCGGATATTGCAGTATCTATGATTTTTTCCTGCGGTGCATATATGATGAGCATTGCAGATAAGCAACAAACAGCTATATAAGAAAAAGGCATCTCCGTTTATTAGGCGGGGATGCTATAAGTGTTTAATGTAACTGATTTTGTATCTTGCTTTTTACATTGTGATGCCTGAGCTGCTATATCAGACCGTCATTGATTTTTTCTTGACCGTTTGTTTTGACCGGGATGCTGCTTAGATTAGCTTGTGCCTCGATGATGGTGATATCCGAGCAGTGGTTTGTTCCGAGGCTGCCCTCAGTTTTAAAGCTTTGGAGGGGCTTGGGGGAGACTTTCGAGAAAGTCTCCCCCATCGTACCCCATCGTACTCTCGTGCGTATCATGCGTCCATGGTTATCTCGTACAGCTCGAGCAGGCGGGTCTCGAGCGATTCGCGTTCCGCGTACAGCTCGCCGAGTGCGGTATAGTCGGCGGGGTCAAGCTGTGATTCGAGGGCTTCGAGCTCGCCGAGGCGCTGCTCGACACGCGCGCAGTCCTCTTTTGCGCGGCGAATGCGGTTTTCGGCTCGGCGCTGCTCCTGAGAGGCGCGTTTTGCCTCGAGGTATTGCTGCTTTGCCTCGCTCGGCTGCGCAGGCTGAGCCGATTCGACTTCGGTGCGCTGTTCGGCTGCGGCTGCCGCTACATATTCGTCATAGCTGCCGCGATGGTCGTAAATACCGCTTGTGCGTATGCTGCCGTCGGAGGCTGCGCCGCGCAGCGGCGGTGCGGGCGGCATATCAAACGAGAGCACGCGGGTGGCGAGCCTCGATATGAAAATAACGGTCATGCGAGACGGCGATTATCGTGCCGTCGAAGTCGGCGAGCGCGTCCTCGAGCGCCTCGCGCGAGATGATATCAAGGTGGTTCGTCGGCTCGTCGAGGATGAGCAGATTCATCTCGGAGAGCATCAGCTTAGTAAGGGTCAATCGGGCGCGCTCGCCGCCGCTGAGCACCCCGACCCGCTTGCCGACATCGTCCCCGGTGAAGAGGAAGCGTGCGAGCGCGCCGCGGACCTCGTTCTGTGTCAGTGAGGGATAGGCATCCCATATCTCGTCGAGTACGGTCTTGTCGTCGGACAGGTGTTGATTTTCCTGATCGTAGTAGCCGACGGTGACGTTGTATCCGAGCTCGACCCGTCCGCTGTCGGGACGCAGCCGCTCGGCTATCATGCGCAGGAGGGTGGATTTTCCGCAGCCGTTGTGACCGTAGATGAACACGTGCTCGCGTTTTTCGATAAGAAACGAAAGGTGCTCAAAGAGCGTTTTGTCCCCGTAGCGCTTGCACAGATCGCGAGCGAGCACGACCTCGTTTCCGCTCTCCCCGCTCTCGTGAAAGCTCATGCGCGAGGCGGCGGGCAGGTCGTTCGGACGCTCTATCCGCTCGAGCTTTGCGAGCTGCTTTTCGCGGCTCTCTGCGGCGATGATGTTGCGCTCTCGGTTCCACCGACGCTGCTGCGCGATGTACGCCTCTATGCGCGCTATCTCCTTCTGCTGATTTTCGTAATGACGGCGCTGTATCTCGCGGTCGGTGCTTTTTCTCGGTGTATGCGGTGTAGCCGCCCGAGTAATAGTGTCCCTTGCCGTACTCTATCTCGAATATTCCGGTGCATACACGGTCGAGAAAATATCGGTCGTGCGAGACGGTGACGACCGTCTTTTTTTCCGAGAGGTCAGATATTCCTCGAGCCAGAACATCGTGGCGGTGTCGAGGTGGTTGGTAGGTTCGTCGAGCAGCATGATATCCGGTTCCTCGAGCAGCAGCCGGACGAGTGCGAGTCTGGTCTTTTGTCCTCCGCTGAGCGCTGAGCAGCGCACCTGCATCATGCCGTCGTCAAAGCCGAAGCGCAGCAGCATCGAGCGGCAGCGGCTGCGGTATGTCCGTCCTCCGCCGTCGTCGAACCGCCGCAGCGCGGCAGCATATCTGTCCGCCGCCTCGGTGTCTCCCGCCTCGGTCTGAATGCGAAGCTCCTCGAGCCGCTCCTCGTCTGCGATAAGCCCGGAAAAAACCGAGAGCACCTCCTCGTACACGGTGCGCTCCGGGTCGAGCGTCGGGTGCTGTGAGAGCACGCCGAGCGTATGGTCGCGGGCGATGTAGACGCTGCCGCTGTCCGGAGTGTACTCGCCTGTTATGACGCGCAGCAGACTTGTCTTTCCCGCGCCGTTGACTCCGACGATGCCGAGCCTACCCCCCTCACCGAGCGAAAAGCCCACTCCGTCGAGCACCGTCTCTCCGCCGAAGGAGAGCGATATGTTTTCACATCCTATTGCTATCATGTATATCTATCCTATATCTATCATTTATCTATCGTTGCTTTGTTGTCTTTGTCATGCCGCTGTGCTATGCATTGTCGTGTGCTTTGCGGATGCGGCGCATACCGCGACGGCGCACTGTCGATCGGAATGCGGTCACTGTGCGCTCTGCTCGCGCAGCTGCTCCGCCTGATGCGCCCACGCCGTGCGGTACTTCTCAACGCTCCGGCTGACCTTTTTCACGTAGTCCGCAGTCTCGGCTATCGGAATGTTGACGAGCCTGCCGTCCTTCGTTATCTCATCATTTTCGAGCCAGCCGTGAACGCGCGAACGTCCGGCATTATATGCGGCGTAGACAGTGTCCCACTCGCCGAATTCCTCATAGAGCAGCGAGAGAAAATATGTGCCGTATTTTATGTTTATCTCGGGCTCAAACAGCCGTTCGACCTCCATATCCTCGCCCGCCTTTGTCAGCAGCCACCAGAAGGTCTCGCGGGTTATCTGCATCAGCCCCATTGCGCCTGCGCCGGACACCGCGTCGGCGCGAAACGAGCTTTCTGTCTCTATGACTGCGCAGATTATCTCGGGCGGAACGCCGTATTCACCGGAGTATTCGTCTATCAGCTCTGCGTAGAGTATCGGATGGGTCACGTTGTCGATAAGCTCGGGCGAGCGGACGGCGAGGTTTATTATCGCTATCAGCGCGAGAAAGATCAGCACTGCGGCGATGGCGATCCTTACGGGGTGTGCGGCGCGGCAGAGGGTAGCGCGCGAGTACGCCTCTGCGCTCGGGAGCAGGCTGCATGTCGGACTTGTCGCTTGTCGCCGAGCCTGCCGCGCTTGCCGTACCGTCACCGAAATTACCGTCATCGATATTATTTACGGGCACGTCGTACTTTGTGTTGCCGACCGCGCCGGCGGCATTGCCCGATTTTGTGTCGAATCTTGCCGCGCTGCCCGCAGCATTGCTATTTGCATCGGATGCGGAGACATCGAGGGACGAACCGATTCTGCCCGAATTCTCGGCGGACTGCGATGCAACGGCGCGGCGGTCGAGCGAGAGCAGGAGTGCATCGACGGCGGGAGCAAGCTCCGCACCTCTTCCATTCTCTATTACGGTGTCGCAGCGCGAGCGGAAGAAATCATCATCATGCTGCGCGTCGATACGCGCCCGGGCGCGAGCCTCGTCTATCCCGTCGCGGCGCATGATGCGGTCTGTGCGGGTCTGTCTGTCCGCCGTGACGAAAACAACGGTGTCACAGCGTTCGTTCAGTCCGCTCTCGAAGAGCATAGGCGCGTCTATGACCGCGAACCTCTCGCCGCGCGCGCTGCATTCGCGGAGCCATGCCTCGGCTGCCGAGCAGACATAGCGATGGGTTATTCTGTTCAGCAGGCGACGCTTATCCTCCGCACCGGGTGCGAAAACTATCGCACCGAGCTCGCGGCGGCGCAGCGAGCCGTCCGGGTCTATAACTCCGTCGCCGAAAGCCTGCGCTATCTCGCGAACGCAGGGAGAATTCGGAGCGGCAATGCGGGCATATTCCTTATCTGCGTCGAATATCGGGATGCCGCGCTCGCCGAGTATGCGGCAGACCTCGCTTTTTTCCCGCGCCGCTGCCTCCGGTTATGCCGATTATCTGCATGTATGCCCTCCGATTTTCAGTATTTTCTCGTATTATAGCGCATTTTTGCCTGTAATACAAGACGGCTGAGGTAAACAATTATCCCTCGGAGCCAAAAAAACGAAAAATATGCATAAAAATATGACAAATTATACTTGAATTCTTGATGATAATTTGGTATACTATCTTTTTGATATGTACAGTGGGATAACTGTAAGGATGCAAAAACGTCGAAAAACGCCTCGTCGCCGTACCGGCATACGGTAGAGACGGTCTGCGGATCCTGTTATATATGCATTTTTGTTATACATAAAAGCAGCAAATACACGGAAGGGGATAAGTGAGATGGACGATTTTTCTCGTGGAGCGGATACCATGCATTGCCCGATAGACGGTTGGGAGGCTGCGGAGCCGCTTTCCCGCAGCAGCTGGCAGCAGATATGGAGCGCCCGTAAGGTCGGCTCGACCGAGGTGACGGGCATGCTCCGCGTTGTCACCATACCCGCATACGCGGGAGAGGCGGAGGCACTGCGCGACGGCGGCTTTTCCGAGGAGAGGATAAAGAAGCATATCGCCGACTGTGCGGAGCGCTGTCTCCGCGACGGTGAGGCCTTGATGGCATCCGGCTCCCGACGCATGCCGGAGATAAAGGCGGTAAAGCTGCGCCGAAGCGGGGACGGGGATTACCGCCTGTGGATACCAGTACATACTACCCGACCTTTACGAAATACTATGAGGGCAAGCGCATCTCGCGCGGAACGCTGCTCTCGCTCTTCTGCGATCTGTGCGACGCGGTCGGCGACTATGCGTCGGTCGGAATGGTGCACGGCGCAGTCCAGCTCGAAAATGTTTACGTTGACCGTGTCGGCAGCTGCCTGCTCGGCAACCCGCTGTTCAAGCCCACACTGTACAGCAGAATCCTCGACCCCGACGACACACGTCTGCTACGCTTCATTGCCCCCGAGATAGCGCGCGGCGAGGACTACGATACCCGCAGCGATATCTGCTCGCTCGGACTTACGATGTATTTCAAGTTCAACGGAAACCGTCTGCCGTTCGTCGAATCCGGCAGGGACAAGGTGACGCGCGAGGAGGTCGACTCCGCAATAGTCCGCCGCCTCGACGGCGAGCCGCTTCCGCCGCCCGTACGTGCGGATGCTGCACTCTCGGAGATAATCCTTCGCGCCTGCGCACCCGATAAGAACGATCGTTATGCCACTCCGGCGGAGCTGAGAGAGGCGATAGCCGCATATGCCGAGCAGGCGGGAATAGAGCTGACCTGCGGCAGAGTTTCGCCTGAGCTGCGCAGCGCGATAGCGCCCGCAGAGCAGACGGACGGTACGGAGGGCACGGCTGCAAGCGGTGCGGATGAGGACGGAGAGCTTTCGTTTGCCGCCGTTATGGGGCTAACGACCGCGGAGGACAGCGCTGCGGCACCGTCCGGTGCATCCGGAGAGAACGGCTCGGATGCCGACAGCTCAAACGGTGCGAGCATGGCGGGCGGATATTTCGATGAGCACGGAAACTTCGTGCTGACAGCTGCCGCTTCGGACGGAGATGCGAGCCCCTCCGGAATGAGCGGAGAAAATGACGGCGTGCATCCGTACGAAAAGAATAATAAGCGCGGCGAAAATGACGAAAAGGATAATGCCTCCGAGGACGGCGCGGAGACGCAGCACGACGATGCTGCCGAGCCCGCGGCTGTGAGAGATGCTTCGGAGTCCGACTCCGACATTGATATAGCGGCGTTTGCCGCTGCGGCGGACGGTGAGTCTGCGCATATGGGATCCGGCGTTCCCGAAAGCTCCGGCGATGCCGCTTTTACCGACGGCGCGAACAAGGAGCACATCGGCAATGCCGACGGATATTCCGACGGGCACGGAGAGTATTCCGACGGCGAGAAAGATGACCAGAGCGATGCGGACGGAGAGAACGGCAGAGGCGGTAAGAACGGAAAGCGCCGCCCATTTCCGCTGCTTCCGGTAACATTTATAACTCTCGGTGTTATTTGCCGTGCTTGTCGTTGTTATCTACTGCATGCAGCGCTTTGACCTTTTCGAATCCGGGAATGCCGATGTCGCCGATACGACCGCAGCAACTACCGCGACCGTACCCGATACTACCGAGCTGCCCGCGGGAAGCGTCCGTATGCCCGACCTTACCGGTAAGACCCGCGATGATGCGGAGGCAGAGCTTGCGCGCGCAGGCTACAAGGGCGAGCCGATATACTGCGGCAGCTACAGCTATACAGCAGACGAGAATACGGTGCTCGAGCAGTTCCCCGCAAAGAATATCATCTTTAATGCGGAGGATGCCGTCGAGCTGACGGTCAGTCTCGGCAGAGCACCCGATACCATGCCCGATATCACAACGCTGACCGAAAAGGACGCGTTCGCGTCTTTCATCGCTCGGCTACAACGTCACCGTACTCAGCGCGTATTCGGATGTTGCAGCCGAAGGAACGGTCGATATGCAGAGCGTAGCGCCCGGAACGAAGATCGAATCCGGCACGGATATGTTTATTGTGACGAGCCTCGGACCGAAGCCGACCGATTTTGTCGAAATAACGGGAATGTCGCTCGGCGCGGGCAACCTCACCGTTGAGTCGGGCAGCACCGACACCCTCACCGTTACATTCACCCCGATAACGCGACCGAGCACGGGATATGGTGGCACAGCGACGACCCGTCAAAGGTCGAGGTTGACCAGAGCGGTAAGATTAAGGCTGTCGCCGAGAGCGGCAGGACCGTTATTACCGCAATGAGCGCGGACGGCGTTCACAGCGCAAAGCGCACGGTGGTCATAAAGGCGGCTGTCAAGACTGCGGAGACCTCGCGAGTAGATGCTCCCGCACGCGAAACGACAGCCGAGACTACGGCGGTCCGCTGGAGCGATTGGAGCGAGACCGAGACGGCGGGCAGCCAGTCGAAAACTCAGTATTCGAGCCGAACCAAGACGACCCGCACACAGAGCGGCTCGCCGATATCCGGATGGGAGATCGACAGCTCGCGTACCGCATTCGGAGAATGGGGCGAATGGAGTGACTGGAGCGATATGCCGATATCGAGCAGTGATGTCCTCGGCGTTGAGAACAGAACGGTTTACAGCACCCGTGCACGCAGCGGCTGGACGGACAGCGCGCCTTCAGGCGCATCCGATATTCGCACACGCACCGTCTACTGGTACTGTGAAAAATCGCCCGACGGCAGACCCGGTGAGTGGCTCGGTCCGGTGACCGACGTTCCGTCCGACGGCAAGAATTATCTCACTACCGAGGCGACGCAGTATAACGTACGTTCCCGCAGGCGCGGAGTGGAGCGAGTGGAGCACCGACGCGGCAAGCGCGGGCGATTCGCTCGACGTTATGACCAATACACAGTACCGCTCGCGCGGCAGAGACGTTACGTATACCTGCTATACGTGGTCGGACTGGAGCAGCTGGAGCGATACTCCCGTCTCCGAAGGTGCCGATACAGAGGTCAAAACGAGAACGCTCTACCGCCACAGAGTGTGACCGATCTGCCCGGCGGACCAGACCGCAGGGTATGTCGCGCTGCGGCAGACGCGATGATATGCTTTTTTCCATTCAATGAGTATGAGATATCGGGATATGTTATTCCTGCGCTCGACCTGCGCAGACCGGATAAAAATCAAGTGAAAAACGGACGTATGACCTCAGAGGCTCGTGCGTCCGTTTACTTCTCCGATTTGTCGGCTTTTTTCAGAAAAAAACTGCCGCTTGCATTACGCTGAACGATGTGATATAATGACCGTGGATATTGGAGGGTCATATGGGTAAGTTCAGCCTTTTCGGAATGTTCAGAAAGAATAATGAAAAAATCGCCGATTTTTCGTCGAAATATGGCGGCACGGCTGCACGGAATGTCGGTGCGCTATATAACGGAGCGGACGGGCGATGGCGTTAATGCCGACGGCAGCTATACCGACGATTATGTCATCGGCAGGGGCGGCTCCATCGCGGTCATAGGCGGCGAGATAGTCGTGTATTCGAGCACCGAGACGGTCTTTCGCTCTAAGGTCGAGCTGACCGATATGGGCGAGCTGATGTCCGGCGACGGCGTTATACTCGAGGGTGAGGATCTCGAGCACGGCGGGGTCAATCGAAGAATAATAGCGTATTTCACCTACCATCTGAGACAACGCGGTGAAAAAGTAATGATAAAAACGACGCGCAGCGCGCCGATGGGACGCTGCGCGTTTTGATGCTTTGTGCGACGAATTCGGATGGATGCCGAGCGGCGCAGGAGCGCAAAAATTCACGCCTTGTTTTGCAGTGATTTGCGAAACTCTTGATCAGCTCCGAGCCATCGTCCTTGCTCCTTGAAAATGCTCATCGGTATAAAAGCTTTGAAGGGGGCATTCGCACCCTGCTCCGAATAATGCATTGCGATCTTATTTCCGATCACCGTTATGCCTTTCCCCCTATTTAAAAAGTTTTGAAAGGGGGTACGGGGGGAAACTTTTTCAAAAGTTTCCCTCCCGCGCGTTTCCCGCTCGTCTCCCGTTCCTCCCCGCGTCTCGTGCTTATTCCAGCGTTCCGAAGAGGGTGCCGACGGGCTTGCCCTTGATGATGTCGTAGATATATTCGGGGTGAGTACCTCCGGTGAGCACCATGGGAATGCCGTGTTTGAGTGCTATTTCCGCTGCGTGCAGCTTTGTTACGACACCTCCGGTGCCGAAATCAGAACCGGAGCCGCCCGCACAGCTGCGGATATCATCGGTAATCTCGGGCACATGCGAGATGAGTCCGGCATCGGGATTGCAGTGCGGATCGGAGTCATAGAGACCGTCGATATCGCTGAGGTTGATGAGCATATCGGCATCGGCGAGCACGGCGACATATGCGGCGAGAGTATCGTTATCGCCGAACTCTATCTCCTCAAACGACACTGTATCGTTTTCGTTAACGATGGGCACGCAGCCGAGCGAGAGCAGCTTGCTTACGGTGTTCTGAACATTGCGTTTGCTCGTTTCATTGTCGACGGTGCTGCGGGTGATGAGTATCTGCGCAACGCTTCTGCCGTAATCGGAGAAAAAGCGCTCGTATATCTGCATAAGCTCCGCCTGACCGACGGCTGCGAGCGCCTGCTTTTCCTCGATGGTATCGGGCTTGTGGGTAAAGCCGAGCTTTGCGCGTCCTGCGGAGACCGCACCGGACGACACGAGAATAACATCCATTCCCGCACCGGAGAGATCGGAGAGCACACGTGCCACGCGGTCTATGCTGCGCAGGTTGAGATGTCCGTTCTCGTGCGAGAGGGAGGAGGAGCCTATCTTGACTACTATTCTTTTAATATTGCTTTTCATCTGCATATCCTATCTTTTTTTACAAAATGGGCGCCGCACGGCGACTTTTTTACAAAAAGGTATTTTAATTCGTCGTAAAATATAATATAATAATAAAGAAAACAGATCCGCTTGGAAATGAACAAATGATATTATACAGCATTCGTGCGCCGATTGCAAGCATAAATCGCACGCAATGCGGAAAGGGAGAATATGAAGCAGAAATATACTGTCACGGTCGCGGGAATGACCGTCAACATCATATCCGACGAGCAGGAGGAGTATGTAAACGGACTTGTCCGTCTGCTCGATCAGCGCATCGAGGAGATGGTCTGGCAACAAGCGCTGCAGCAAGACCGAGGCGGTACTTTTCTGCGCTATCGACTATTTCGACGACAAGATAAAGAATTCGCTGCGCTTTCAGCACATGCAGGAGACGATAGAGAAGCTCGAGGCGGAGAATGCCTCGCTGCGCGCGATGCTCGGTATGCCTGCGCATGAGCAGGCAGCGGAAGACACCCCCACTCTCGCTGAGGAGACCGCTGCGCTTGACGAGGCGGCTGTCGGCGCAACCGCAGAAAAAAGTCTGCGGAAAAGCCCGCAGAGAAGTCTGCGACGGGGGCTGCGGCAAAATCCGCTGCAAAGTCCGCCGCTGCGTCGGCTGAAGGCTCCGACGGAAAAGCCGCGCTCTGATGGCTCGCAGACAGAGCCGCATCGGTGCTCGCAGAGAGGGTGTAAAGACCTTCGCTGCACGCGGAAAAGATGCGCGCGAAAAGAACGCGCGCGAAAAGAGTGTGCGTGAAAAGAGTGTGCGTGAAAAAAGTGCGCGCAGGGAAAACACATACGGCGCGTCGCGTCGCGGCGGTAAGTCCGGTTCGGGCGGGTAGGGAATGCCCGCGGCGGACGCAGTGAATTTGTGAGCGGTCGCGTATCCCCCATGGCGCCGTCGCACCAGTCGGCGGCATATATCGCCGCGCTTGAGGCGCTTCCGCCGCTCGAGGGCGGGCTTCCGCTGCCGGAGCTCCTTGTTCCGTGCGGCTCGGAGGAGATAATGTGTGTCGCGGTGAAGAGCGGCGGCGCGGACGCAGTATACCTTGGCGGACGCATGCATAACGCGCGCATGAACGCGCACAATTTCGACGACGAGGCTATGCGGCGTGCGGTGAAATATTGTCACAAGCACGGCGTTCGCGTATATGTAACGCTCAACACACTGCTCTACGACCGCGAGCTTGAGGAGACGGGCGCGCTATGCTGCATTTCTTTCAGGAGTGCGGCGTTGATGCGCTGATAGTTGCCGATCCCGGCTCTGCCGCCTGCTGCACGAGGCTCTGCCGGATATGGAGCTGCACGCGAGCACACAGCTGGCGGTACACGAGACCGGCGCTGCGCGGCTGCTCGGAGAGTTTGGCTTTTCGCGCGTAGTTCCCGCCCGCGAGCTGTCGCTCGGTGATATCCGCACCATGTGCGAGCGCTCGGGCGTTGAGATAGAGGTATTTGTCCACGGTGCGCTCTGTGTCTGCCGCTCGGGACAGTGCCTGTTCAGCTCGCTTGTCGGCGGCAGAAGCGGAAACAGAGGCGAATGTGCACAGCCCTGCCGTCTGCCGTATAACGGCGGGTACCCGCTCAGTCTGCGCGATCTCTGCCTCGGCGGACATATTACCGAGCTGATACGCGCGGGAATTTCCTCACTCAAGATAGAGGGACGGATGAAGTCCCCCCGACCTATATCCGCACGGTTACCTCGATATACCGCCGCCTGCTCGACGAGCGCAGAAACGCGACCGAGGACGAGCTGTGTGAGCTGCGCGACGCTTTTTTCACGCAGCGGCTTTACCGACGGCTACTATGTCGACGGGATAGACGACGGCATGCTTGGCATTCGCAGCGAGAGCGATAAGACTGCGACCGCTCGGCTTCGAGGCGGTATCGGAGGAAAGAATGCCGGATCTGTCGGTGATGATAAACACGGCGGTGCTGCCGTAACCGACGGCGCAGGCATCGCCCGCAGCATAATAATTCCCGCCGAGCGGCGCATACTCTCCCTGCATGATATACTTGCGCGGCAGATGAGCGAGGCGGCGGAGCGCACCGCGGATATCGGAGCAAACGCGGAGCACACGTGTGACGGAGCTGCCGCAGATATCCGCCGCACGGCCCGTTTTTCCTCGCCGGAGCAGATAACCGAGCGGGCACGCAGGTATTTTGACGGTATCGCGCTTCCGCTCGACAGCTATCTGTCGGCAGATGAGGCGGAGCGCCGAGGCGTGACCTCCGTCATACTGCCTGCGGCGGTGCATGACAGCGAGCGCGATGCCGTCCGCGCGGCGCTTTCACGTGCCCGCGACCTCGGCTGCACCGAGTGCTTTGTTCAGGGTATCGGACAGCTGCCGCTCGTTTCCGGACTCGGCTTCCGACTTGTCGGAGATTTTCGCTTCGGGGTGACGAATTCGCTCACTCCGCTGTTTATATCGGATATTTCGGCGCTTGCCGAGCGCGGTGCGCCTGCCGACGGCGATATCGAAAACGGCGATACGGCGCATACGGAAAGGACAGCGGCTCGTAATGTCGGAGACGGCACTGCGGAAGAGCGTGAGCATACGGAAAGCTACGCTGACGGCGCTTTGGCTGTCCGTCTCCTTTCTCTTGACGAGATATTGCTCTCGCCCGAGCTGACGCTGCCGCGCATCCGCGATATCCGTGCGCCGCACGCGGTCATAGTCTACGGCAGGGGTGCCGCTGATGCTGCTCGAGCATCGTACCGGCGTACGCAGTCTGACCGACCGGCGCGGAGTGAGCTTCCCGGTTCGACCGGAGCAGCGGCTTGACGGCTGCCGCGAGCGCGAGCTCATCTACAACAGCGTTCCCGTCTATATGGCGGACAGAGCACAGCAGCTTGTACGCGCGGATATCGTCTCGCAGCACTATATCTTCTCGGTCGAGTCGGCGCGAGAGGTCGACGCGGTCATAGCCGCATATGAGGACGGGCTTCCGCCGCGCTCGGATGCCGTTCGGCGCATAAAATGACAGACTGTGCCCGCTTGCTTTCAGGTGTTCATGTCGGGCGGCTGTCTTGTACACGGCGGCGCGAAGAAACGGTTTGTACAATACCGCTTGCGATGTACAGTATTCCTACGGCGTGCTTTCTCACTTTTTATAACCAGGCTTTATAATCAGGAAAGGGTGCCTCCGCGAATCGGGGGCAACGGTTACATAAATGGAACTCAAGGTAAAGATAAAGAAGCTCCGCCCGGAGGCGGTCATGCCCGCATATGCGACAGATGCCTCCGCCGCCTGCGACCTCTGCGCCTGCATCGCGGAGCCTGTGACACTCATGCCCGGTGAGCGCGCAAAGCTGCCGACCGGAATTGCGATAGCGCCCGAGCGCAGCGATCTTGTCGCGCTCGTTTTCAGCCGCAGCGGCATGGGCGTGAAGCACGGCATTACGCTGTCGAACAGTGTAGGCGTTATCGATGCGGATTATCGCGGCGAGATAATCGTCTCGGTCGTAAATCACGGCAGCGAGGCGTATACCGTTCAGCCGTGCGACCGCATAGCGCAGATGATGTTCGTGCCGATATATACGGCGGCTTTTATTCCGACGGAGGAGCTTGACGATACCGAACGCGGCGCGGGCGGCTTCGGCTCGACGGGCAGGTGACGCATATGAGCATGAGAAATGTTCTTTATACGGTTTTTCTTATCTGTGCGGGTGTTGTAGTCGGCTCGTGCGTGGCAAACGCTACCGCCTCCGTGCCCGGGCTGTCGTGGCTCGGATACGGGCTCAGCCTCGGTATTACCGAGCCGCTCGTGCTGAATCTCGGGGTCATTTCGCTTACCTTTGCACTGACCTTTAATCTGTCGGTGTCGGTTGTTATTTTTCTTGCGATATTTTTACTGATAGGTAGGTTTTTTAAGCCGTGGAGAAGCTGATACTTGCGTCGGGCAGTCCCCGCCGCCGTGAAATACTCGAGTCGGTCGGAGCGGAGTTTGAGCTCCTGCTGCCCGACGTCGACGAGAACGTCCCGCCGCTCTCGCCGGAGCAGACGGTCATGACTCTCGCAGAGCGCAAATGCCGTGCGGCACTTGAGCTGCTGCCGCCCGGATCGGAGGGACGCATCGTCGTCGCCGCAGATACTGTCGTCGCCTATGAGGGCGAGATATTCGGCAAGCCGCATACGCCGGAGCGCGCCGCGCAGATGCTGCGCAGACTGTCCGGCACGCACCATACCGTCTATACCGGAATAGCCGTCGCGCGCGGAGAGCGTATGACGGTCGAATGCGAGGGCTCGCGGGTGTGCTTCCGCGAGCTGTCGGAGGATGATATAGGGCGCTATGTCGCGACCGGAGAGCCGCTCGATAAGGCGGGCGCATACGGCATTCAGGAGCGCGGGAGCATATTTGTCAGCGGTATTGAGGGTGATTATTTCAATATCGTCGGACTGCCGGTATGTCGGCTCGCCGAGGTGCTCAGACGTGATTTCGGTTATGATATTCTCGGTGATTGATCCGCATTGACGGCAGTGTGCATTGACGGCGGTGCCGAACCGCTGCCGATGCGTATAAGGCGGCTTTGCATGTCCATGCGGATATCGGATCTATCAAGGAGAGAGCCGCCCTGCGGCGTGGGGGACAGAGCGAATGAAACGCAGAGAAACAGAGGAGCGGAACGGACGCGGCACAGCCGTGGGGAGGATGAGATATATCGCCCCCGGGTGTGTTTTTGCCGTTCTGCTTTTTGCTTATGCTGCTGCGTATAGCGCAGATAGGCAGGTGGGAGCCGCTGCTGCCGGGTGAGATAGCCGCAGGCGAGAGGACGGTGACCGTTACCGTGCCCGCGCAGCGCGGACAGATATTCGATCGGAACGGAACGCTGCTTGTCGGCAATAACTATACATACGAGCTTGACTGCGACGCGCGGCAGTTTGCCGGAAAGACCGATGCCGTCGCAGCACTGTTTGATAAGCTCGTCGAGTGCGGTATCGCGGGCGATTATGCCGATGCGGCGGCGCTTGAAGCGGCGATAAACGAGGCGGCGGGTGCCGATTCTTCCGTTACTGCAGTTGAGGAGACGACGGAGGGGGCGGACAGTACGTCGGAGCCGGCGAACGGAGATGCCGGCGCGGCTGAGTCGAACGGCTCTGCTGCGGAGAGCGGCGATTCAGGCGGCACGGACGGCGATACGCCTAAGCGAAATGCGGGCGGCAGGCTCGTGCTGTCCGAGAACGCGCCTATGAGCATGATAGCATATGTTATCTCCGACCGCCCGGCGGGACTGTCGATCGAGAAGCGCAGCGAGCGGGTGTATTACGACGACGGGCGGCGGCGCAGCTGCTCGGTCACATCGGCAGGATATCCGACGCGTCGCTTCAGTATTACAGCGATCTCGGCTATCCGATGGATGCGATAGTCGGAACCTCGGGTGCGGAGGCGATATTTGAGGAGTACCTGCACGGGACAGACGGCAGTATGCGCGTGACCTACGACGGCGCGGGCAACGTGACATCTACCGAATATCTGACCGAGCCTACGCGCGGCGCGGACATATATCTGACACTTGATATCGGACTGCAAAAAACGGCGCTTGAGGCTCTGAATGCTCAGCTTGAGGCGGTCGGTTCGCAGTGCGGTGCGACTGTCGCGCTTGATCCTGCATCGGGTGAGGTGCTTGTCTGCCTTTCAATGCCTACGTATTCGCAGGAGCAGTATAAAAACGATTGGCAGACTCTTGCTGCGACCGAGGGCGCGCCGCTGTTTAACAGAGCGACCGAGGGCAGATATGCCCCCGGCTCGATAATGAAGCTCTCGACCGCCGTAGCCGCGCTCGAGGAGGGATTATCACCCGCAGACGACGGTGACGGACGAGGGAGTTTATACCTACTACGATGATTTTCAGCCGGGTGCTGGCTGTGGGGAGGCAGGCACGAGACGCACGGCAGTCAGAATGTGCGCTCGGCTATTATGAATTCGTGTAACTATTTCTTTTATGAGATCGGCATGCAGACCGGCATAGACAAGCTCAATGAGTGGTCGCTCAGGCTCGGGCTCGGACAGAAGGCGGGCATCGAGCTGCGCGAGAGCGAGCCGGTGCTTGCGGGCAGAGCCGAACGCCGCGAGCGCGGCGAATACTGGGGCGAGGGCGAGACGCTCGCCGCGGCTATCGGACAGTCGGATAATCTGTTTTCCCCCGCTGCAGACGGCGGCTTTTATCTCGGTGATAGCCGAGGGCGGAGAGGGCTACCGCGCACATCTGCTGCTCCGCGCAGTCACACCGGACGGTACCGTTAAGGTCGAGTCGCAGCCCGAGCAGACGGTCAGCGCGTCGCTGTCCGCAGAAACGCTCGACGCGGTGCGCGGCGGTATGTATGATGCCGCAAGGTCCGGCACCGTCGGACGCGTGTTTGCCGACTGCGGCTACGATATCGCCGCAAAGACCGGAACGGCACAGATATCTTCCGGAAATTCAAATGCGCTCTTCGCTTGCTATGCGCCCTTCGTCGATCCGCAGATAGCTGTTGTCTGCGTTATCGAAAACGGAACCGACGGCTACAACGCCGCCGCTCCCGCCGAGCCCGTTATCAGCAGCTACCTCGGACAGTGAGGGGGAACGCGCGGGGGACGCTTTCGAGAAAGCGCCCCCCCCCCCCCCGCAAAGCTTTAAAACTGAGAGTCTTTCTCGGGCAGAGCAGCGGGACGATTGCGGAGTAAGGGTTTCGCTCGTTGCGCACGGACAAATGATCAGACAGTTTAAAAGTTTCGTCAACCGTTGCAGAAACAAAGGTGTGAATGTTTCGGTAAGTGCGAAGCACAGACCGAAACAATATTGAATCACGCAGCGATTCAATGACCCCACAAGCGGCGTTTCTTTTCCTTAGCTTTTTGAACAATGCTTGCATTGTTCGCTGCGCAACTGCGTAATCAAAGAAAAGCGGCTAAAGGTTTGATTCTATTAAATTCGTAGTGATAACACATAACGATACACTAAATTTCAGCTGTAAATCAGGCTGATAATGTTACCGGAGCAGTGGACGTGTATGCCTCCCCTGTGTAAGGGGAGGGGGACCGCCGTAGGCGGTGGAAGGGCTGTTGGAGACGGAAAAGTTCGCAGCCAAATTATGAGTTCGTGTCGTTTTTTATGCTATATTAAAAATGCAATAACTCTTATGTTTGATATGGCATAAAAAACGACACGAACCAAGTTTGATTAAAGATTCCTAAGTTTCCAACATCCCCTCCGCCTCGCTGCGCTCAGTACTTCTCGCTGCGGCTCGGTCACTCGCGGCTCTGACAGCCCACTGGGCTGTCATTCACCGCTCGCTCGGCAGCGGCTTCGCCTTGCCTACCCCTTACACAGGGGAGGCATACATGCGCCGACTTTTCGTTATGTATTATCAACTTAATTCTATAATAAACCTTAGTACGACCAACCTTAAGTTGATAACGCTATCCTCCTATATGAGTGTAATTTTGCGGTCTTGCAAAGCAAGATTGCTGCCGTCTGCGGCAAAGCAAAATTCCATATTAAACCGCGCAGCGGTTCAATGAGGAGGCATACACGCACGTCGTTTCGGATATGTTTTATAGACCGAATTAACTTTTATGTTTCCTCAAAATCCGCAACTTTAATCTCTGAATTTTCCCATCAAATCCACTCAACCTAACGGAGATGATACCATGAAAAAAACAAAAAGCTCCGAGAGGGCGCGTGCGGCGGCGATAGTCGCGGCGCTTGAAGAATACTTTCCCGCAGCCGAGTGTGCGCTGAACTACGAGGGCGATCCGTGGCGGCTGCTTGTGCTCGGGCGGCTGTCGGCACAGTGCACCGACAAACGGGTGAATATCGTTGCCGTGCCGCTTTTCGAGCATTATCCGGACGCTGCGGCTATGGCGGATGCCGACCTTATCGAGCTTGAGGAGATAATTCGTCCGTGCGGACTTTTTCCGCACCAAGGCGCAGAATCTCATCGACGCTTCGCGCATGATAATCGAACGCTTCGGCGGCGAGGTGCCGAGCGGTATGGACGACCTTCTGCTGCTACCCGGAGTGGGCAGAAAGATAGCAAATCTGATACGCGGTGATGTTTTCGGGCTGCCCGCGATAGTTGCCGACACGCACTGCATCCGAATTGCGGGCAAGCTCGGCTTTTATCCCGAGACCTGCAAGGACCCGCGCAAAACGGAAAAGGTGCTGTCCGAGCTTATCGCGCCCGAAAAGCAGTCGGACTTCTGCCACCGCATAGTCCTGCTCGGACGCGATTGCTGCACCGCCCGCTCGCACGAGTGCGACCGCTGCCCGATATCGGAGTATTGCGAGCATTACGGCAGGAGCAAATGAGCGTTCCCGACGTACAAGCTCATCGGGTAAACGTGTTACCTACCGGGCAAACACGCATCTGATCATATAAAAAACATTGTATTTGAATATTTATAAATGACCACTTACGCGGTATGATATTGCCATTAAAAAATAAGGGAGCAGCGCTCGTAGGCGGCATCTGCCGTCACACTGTTGCGCTTCCTCGGGAAAGGGTTTTATATCATGTCGGTATATTCAAACAAAAAATCAGCAACGCTGAATATCACGGTAACAGCCGTACTGATGGCGATGAATGTTGCGCTCAGCTCGTTCGGAGTGCCCGTGCCGGGCGGTCATCTGTACCTGAATGATGTCGTTATCTGCCTTGCGTCTATCCTGCTCGGACCCGTCGAGGCGTTTATGGTCGGCGGTGTCGGCGCATTTCTCGGCGATTTTTTCTTTTTATCCCACGCCTATGTTCGTCTCGCTTGTGACACACGGTCTGCAGGCGGTCGTCATCTCACTGTTCACGCATAAGATAATGAAGAATAAGCCGCACCTCGGCTCTATTATCGGCGTTGCGGTCGGCGCGGTGATCATGGTCGTAGGCTATTCGCTCGGCAGAGCGTTTATTTACAGCACACCCGAATATGCGATAGTCAAGCTGCCGTTCCAGATTCTTCAGGCTGTGTTCGGCGCTGTACTCGGTACGGTGCTCGCATGGAGATGCGGTCTGAGAAAGCTGTATCTGCGCCTTGTGGCGGGAAAATAATTCGGACACTGCCTCTTCCGGCATTTGTCTGCCCGGTATGAAATGAAAAAAGCGCGCCCTGCATTAGCGAGGCGCGATAACGAAGTATTTATGCAAAGCGGCGGCACAGAGAAGCAGTGCCGCCGCTTTGCGTTATCAGGTCGATTTCTTCTTGTTGATAGCGTTTTTGAATTTAGGAGCATAACTCAATATTATGTGTTTATATTTGCAAGCGCGTTACTTGGCTCTACGGGTATCCACACCTCATAATATCTGTTTTTCCTTTTCTCGATTTGCACTCTGTCCATAAATGCAAAACTTCAATAATTATGTCATCTTTTATGATCAATCTCCGACGGAGTCGATAAGCCCGCCCGCCACGGCGATCAGATCCTCCTCGGAGGCATGTCCGTCTACGCAAAGCAGCTGACCTGCGTATTCGCAGAATATCATACCGGCTCCGGCATTGTCGTCGTAAAAGATATACGCGGGGTTTTGTCCGAGCTTTATTTCGGAATATTTTTGGTCGTCTATCGAAACGAATATTTCGGTCGATTCCTTATCGTATATATCTATGACAAGGTATTCTCCGGCTTCGCTGCGGTATATCATCTGCCGTTGATCCTCGGTCTCATAGTCGGGCAGCGCCTTTGCGAAGCCCTCCGGCAGATAGCCTATGCTGTATTCCGAGATAGAAATATCCGACCGACCGTCCGGTCTCGATGATCCCGAGGTTGAGTCGGTCTCGTGCGAGACAGAGCTGATGCGGACATGATCTCCGAACCAGTCGAGCAGGGTATTTCGTACTGCGGCGCGAACGCCCGAATTGCAGAGCAGGGCAGAGAATGCCGCCGTAGCCGTAACGAGAACTATGACCGCAGCGCGCTTGAGATGGGCGAGTGCTGCGTTTCTCTTTTCTCTTCGGTTTACCTCGGCTATCATATCATCTATTCGCTGCAGATAGTCCTCGGGCAGCGGAAAGAGACGTTTAAGCTCCTCGTCGGACGGTATATCTTCTTTTTCTTTTGCATAGTAGTCGTGAAACGCCCTATATAAAGTATCGTCGAACGCGTCATTTTTCCTATGTTTATTCATGTATACCCCTCCTTTCGCAGAGTGTCTCTGATTAGCTGTTTTCCGCGCATTATCCTCAGATTTACCGTTTTCGGCGGCAGGTCGAGCAGCCGCGCTATCTCCCATTCCTTAAACCCATCCAGATATTTCAGCGTACAGACATCTCTGTATGTATCGCTCAGTCCCTTGATCGTGCGGGCTATTATCTCGTGCGCCTGCTCACCGGCAATAATCTCGGCAGGCTCGCTGCGGTCGTCAAGAAGCTCCTCCTCCCATTCGCCCTCCGGCTGTGTCCATTTGTCGTGCCGCCTGTGTATATCCACGGCTTTGTTTTTTGCAATTATGCAGCACAGACTTTTCAGCCGCGACTCATCGGAGGTATCTATCATATCTATTTTTACTATTATGCTCAAAAAGGCATTGTGAACGGCATCCTCTACATCTGCCGCATCGCTCAGATATTTTCCGGCGGTGTATGCCATGACAGCGTAGCAGCTCTCGTAGATATATTTGATTTTGTGCTGCTTCGAGCTGTCGGTATATCGCTTCATGGCGCCTCCTGTCCTGCGGATGTTTCTTCGGAATCATTCTATAACGAAAAGCAGCATATGTCAATGTTTTGTCTCTGCGGAGTGTGCAAAAAACAAAAAAATAAAAAAATATAAAAATAAATGTAGTAAAATGCCCTCTTGAATCGTGATAAGTGTTGAAAGCAAGAAATAGACAGTTTTTTCGGTAAAATCGAGTCGATTTCGTGCGCGCCGGGAGTAAATTTTTTAATGCGGCACTGCGCGGGAAAATAAAAATATAAAAAAAATCGAAAAAATATGTAGTAAAGTGTCTTGCTCGACCGTAGTATAGACAGAGGGTAAAATAATACGGCTGCGGCGGCAGAGTGCCGACCGCGCGCCTGAGAAAACGGAGGACATGAATCATGAAGAAAACAGCTGCCGCATTGCTGCTCCTGCTCACGGTCGTTCTGAGTGCCTGCGCCGCTCGGGGCGATGCGGAAATACCTCCCGCGCAGACCGAAGGCGGCATAGCGAGCGTTACCGAGAAGAGAGCCGAGACCTCAAGCGCGGATAATTTCTCACCGTTCTTTTCGATGCGGCTGATCGACGATGCTGTCGTAACGGAGCTTGAGGATTATCTGTGGCAGTATACCGAGTACTACGATATAATGTTTGAGGATTTTACCGATATACGCGATATAACCGACGCAGCTCCGTTTCAGCATGCGGTGCTGCACAGCACACATGTATTCAAGCGCGACGGCAGAAGTATGGTCACATATCCCGAGTTTCTCGAGCTGTATTCACACGATGACGGCAGCGGAGACGCGATAAAGGCTCTCGATGCGGTCGGCGGAGAGGTCATGCTTAACGACGCATATCCGTATGATATCGTAGATGCTGCGATGAAAGGAATGTTCGGGGATTCAAATCCGGCACTGTTTGACTATTCGTCCGTTACGCAGGATATGTTTTTGAACTGCCCGGAGGATAGGGTCATACTGGATGTCGGCGGCTACGGATGGGCGAGAGGCAAGCCAGTAATTTCAAAATACGCGGAGACGGAGAACGGGTATACATGTGATGTATATATTATATTGGCATACGGAATCTATTACGGCGGTGAGGATAACGGTGACGGGATCGAAATAACCGCAGAGAATTTTTATGCCTATGAGGAGCACTTTCCGAAATATCGCATTGTTCTCGAGCGCGGAGGCGACGGATATATTATGAAATCAAAGGTTACTCTCTCAAAAGGGGACGGCTAAAAAAGCGCAGACCGAAAAAGCGAAAACAGATTATTATAATTAGATTTTAGTATGACCTATATGGCAGTTTGAGGGTCGGAATCCTAACGGATTCCTGCTTTGAATTTAATGTTTTCGCTTTTTCTACCGCCGAAAATCGCCTCTGCCGTACGCTTGTACGGCGACGTGACGATTTTTCGACGCTTCTGCATCTTTTTATCTCCCCCCTTTCGGGACGGCTAAAAAAGCGCAGACCGAAAAAGCTAAAACAGATTATTATAATTAGATTTTAGTATGTCCTATATGGCAGTTTGAGGGTCGGAATCCTAACGGATTCCTGCTTTGAATTTAATGTTTTTTTTTCTACCGCCGAAAATCGCCTCTGCCGTACGCTTGTACGGCGACGTGACGATTTTCGACGCTTCTGCATCTTTTTATCTCCCCTTTCGGGACGGCTAAAAAGCGCAGACCGAAAAAGCTAAAAACAGATTATTATAATTAGATTTTAGTATGTCCTATATGGCAGTTTGAGGGGTCGGAATCCTAACGGATTCCTGCTTTGAATTTAATGTTTTCGCTTTTTCTACCGCCGAAAATCGCCTCTGCCGTACAATTGTACGGCGACGTGACGATTTTCGACGCTTCTGCATCTTTTTATCTCTCCACTTTGCGGGGTCGGCTAAAGACATCCGCTCCGAGCATTTTAATTTATCCCCGTAATAGTCAAAGCGTGCTGCTGAAAAGCAAATTTTCAACAGCACGCTTTATTTGTCGTCAAATAGCTTCTAAGCGGAGCGACCTTGCGGAAGTTACTCCGTTCGGACACGGCATTCATTCCGAGCAAAAGCTGCGGTCGATCGTTATAACGCAGTTATAGCTCGGATCCTTTTGCCTTACGAGCTCGGATATCTTCTCGCGCAGCTCGGATTCGCTCATGCTCATGCCGTAGGGCATGATGCAGTCGAAGATGACATTCGAGTGGCTCGCTCCGCGCACGAGGCGAAGGTCGTGAAAGGTCAGACCTGCTCCTATTTCGTGCAGATGCTCATGCAGGTATATGCGCAGGCTTTCGACCTCCGGGTCGTTTGTAACGATGGGGTCGTAGTGTACGATGAGCTGGAGGTGTCGGTTCTCGGCGAAATCACGTTCGATATTGTCGATGATATCGTGACTTTCGAGCGGGTCGGTATCGGCGGACATCTCCACATGAACGCTCGCAAATGTCCTGCCGGGACCGTAATCGTGGACGATAAGATCATGTGTTCCGAGCACACCGGGATAGGTGAGAATGCGGTCGCGGATATCGCGCACCGTCTCGGTGCTCGGAGCTTTGCCGAGTATGGGGTCGAGGGTGTCGCGGACAAGCCCTATTCCGCTTATAACTATGAATACCGATACCGCAACTGCGGCATATCCGTCGAGCTCGAAGCCGGTCAGGCTCGAAATAATCGCGGAGACAAGCACAGCGCAGGAGCTTATGACATCGCCGCGGCTGTCGGCTGCGGTCGCAAGGAGCGCGCCGGAGGATATGCGGTTGCCGAGACGGCGGTTGAACAGCATCATCCATAGCTTGAGTGCGGCGGAGAGGATGAGCACCACAGCCGGCAGAACTCCGAACTCGACCGCCTCCGGCGTTATTATCTTGCGCACGCCGGTCGTGAACAGCTCGATGCCGATGGCGATAACGAGCGCGGAAACGACGAGCCCGGATAAATATTCGTATCTGCCGTGACCGTACGGGTGCTCGCGGTCGGGCGGCATGCTCGCCAGCTTGAAGCCAATCAGGCTGATGATGCTCGACGATGCGTCGGACAGGTTGTTGAAGGCATCGGCGGTGATGGAGATCGAGCCGGAGATAAAGCCCGCGGCAAGCTTGAATACGAACATTATCACGTTGCAGATAATGCCGACTATGCCCGAGAGCCTGCCGTATGCGGCTCTCACCTCGACGGAGTCGGTCGAGGTGTAGTTCGGGACGAATTTTTTCACGAGAAAATCGGTCATTTCGACCTCCGGTTATCCCGCAGGGCGGGAGATTTTGCGTTTGGAACGGTTATATTTTATGCGGCGGCGCGTCGGCGATGAACGCAGGGATAATATCTAAGGCAGACCGATGCGTCGATCTGCCTGTGGAATGAGCTTTTATAATGTGGTGATCGGAATGGGGTTTTAAGTTGATAATACATACCGAAAAGTCGGCGCGTGTATGCCTCCCCCTGCGCAAGGGGAGGCATACACGTCCGCTGCTTTGATGACATTATCAACTTGATTTACATCTGAATTTTCAGTGAATTGTTAAATCACTACGAATTCAATCGAATCTAAGCTTTAGCCGCTTTTCTTTGACCATACAGTGCGCAGCGAACAACGCTTTGCGTTGTTCCAAAGCTCCAAAAGAAACGCCGCTCTGTGGGGTCATTGAATCGCTGCACGATTCAATATGAAGTTTCGGTCTGTGCTTTGCACTTACCGAAACATTCACACCTTGTTTCTGCAACGGTTGACAAAACTTTTAAACTGTCTGATCCTTAGTCCGTGCGCAACGAGCGAAACCCTTGCTCCGCAATCGCTCCGCTGTTCTGCCCGAGAAAGACTCCCTATTACAAAGTTTTCGCCAGGCCTTTTTCAAAAGGCCGCGTACCCCTCTTGCCGCGTACCCCTCTTGGCGCGTACCCCTCTTGCTGCGTACCACGCGTCTCTTTCGTTCCTTATTTAAGCAGGGCTCCGAAGCCGGCGCTTTCTGCCCATTTAGCGGCAGCGCTGCCTGCGGGTGTAACGATCGACGAGAGCTTGTCGCACTGATAGATCATTCCGTCACCGAGAGTAGTTACCGAGGCGGGAAGCTCGATGCTGTTGAGGTTCACGCATACCGCGAACGCGAGGTCTCCTACGCCCCAGACGGTATCGGGGAGCTTAACGGTATTGACTGTTGCGATATAGTAGAACACGTTAGAAACGTACTTTACGCCGCTCGGAACGGTGATTGTGCTGTCCTTGAGTTTATCTTGATGAGCACTCCGTCGCCGACGGTGACGAAGGTATCCGTCTGTGCGGCGAGCCATTTTGTCTTACCGAGTATGGTAAGACCGACGCTCTTGACCGATGCGGGAATGGACACGCTCTCGATATTCGAGCACTCGAGGAATGCATATGTTCCGATATAGCTTACACCGTTGGGAACGGTGACGGCGGTTATCGTCTGATTGCCTCTGAAAGCAGAGGCACCGATAGCGGTGACCTTAGCGCCGCCGAGCGTCGAGGGGATGGTGATAGCGCCGCCCTTGCCGGTATAGCCGGTAACGGTAGCATTGCCCGATGCGTCGAGAACGTAGGTATAATCAGCCTCAACGGGTGCGGGAGTGTTCTGCGGAGCGGTCGTTTCTGCGGCGGGAGCGTCGGTCTCTGCGGGAGCGGTGGTCTCGGGCTCATTCGCGGTGGTCTCTTTGCTGCCGTCCGCCGTATCGGTCGGCTCGGTCTCCTCTGTGTCGGTTGCTGCGGTGGTTGTGACGGCTGTCGTCTCGCCACCGTCGGAGATGAGCTGAGGTACGAATTTTATCGCGAGCGCGACTACCGCTCCGAGAACGACGACGAGCAGGGCGATGAGTACTGCGCCTGCCAAGCGTCTGCCGGTGCTGCCCTCCTCCTCTTCCTCCTCGCCGGAGGCATATGTAAAGTCATGATTCTCGGTCTGCTCGGCTGCGCCGGCGATCATTGTCATTCCGGCTGCAACGATGGTATCCGAAACGCGCTCGGGCACGCGGATAGCAGCGGCGCGCTCGGAGAGGATAGCGCCGAGCTTCGGCTGCGCCGCGGAACTTAGAGAGCGCGGGGGTATCCTTTGTGCGCTTCTTGATCTCCGCACCGACGAGACCCGCACCTGAAATTATCGCGCGGCGTACGCTGCGGGGATCAGCCTGAAGATTTCTTGCTATCTGATCGGGATCAAGCCCGCAGAAGAAAAACAGCATAACGGCAAAGCGCTCAGCCTCGGGCAGTGCGCAAACAGCCTCCTCGACCGCGCGGCAGGCATCGGCATCGCCGACAAGCTCGGAGCGCGAACCGCCGAGGCTGTAAGGAAAGCTTTTTTTATCGCCGGCATCATCGGGCAGCGTTGCCGCAAGGCGTGAAAAATCAACCGTTCTTCCGCTGCCGGAAAGGTAGGAGCGGCAGCGCTTTGCGGCGGTCATGTAGCTCCATGCGGGGAAGGATGCGGGATCCTTCAGCAGTCCGAGCTTTGCCGTATATATGCATAAAGGCGGACTGCAGCATACCCGCAGCGGCATCCTCGTTGCCCCCGACGAGGCGCAGACAGAGGTAGTAGACATTGTTTTTGTATGCGTCGTATATTCCTGCAGCAGCAGCCGTGTTGCCGGAAACGGCATTTCCTATCAGCTCTTGTATATTCATGACATATTTCCTTCCGTAAAAGCAGAATTAACATTCCATCGACATTCTACCACATCTTGCGCATCTTGTCAATTCGGAAAGCGGTGAGATTTTTCGTGAAAGATCTCTGAAAAAGCCGATTTGGTATGTTTTGGGCTATTATTCTATAAGTAGAGTCGACAAACACCTTAAGGTGTTGTTGAATAGAAAAAAGAAGAAGGAAGAAGGTCGATATACGGTAAAGAATTCAAAGAAGAGGCGATGCGACTGTAGGATGAGGTCGGGAGCAAGAAGGCGGCAGCCCGGCTCGGGATTCCGTACTACACGCCGGCAGACCGTCGAATACCGCGCTCATTCCGCCGCGCCCGTCGATGCCCGAGCCGATAAGCAGGCTCACCTCGTCGAGCAATCCTGCGGCGAGAAAACCGGCGTTGATATGACCGCCGCCGCCGACCGCCATCCGCTCGACTCCGAACTCATTTGCGAGCAGCTCGCAGGCGCGTGCAAGGTCGATTCTGCCATGTCCGCAGGCGATATAGCTTATGCCGCGCTCGTAGAGGTAATCGAGGTAGTCGCGTCCGACCTGCTCGCTCGTTATTATAAGTAGCGGGCGCTGTCCGCCTTCGTCGCCGTTCCAGAGCAGGGTACCGTGCGTGTCGACTACTGCCTCATATCCGTCAGCGCGGCGCGCGACCGAAAACACCTCGTGTCCTACCGGTTCTCCGCCGCTCGCGAACTCGCCCGGCTGAGCCATCTCGAGCTGCGCGGTCACTCTGCCGCTCACGCGGGTAGGCGCGCCGAGCGCATCGAGGGTATTGTAATAGTCTTGTACGCCCGGCAGGTGCTCGGTCATGGCACAGTCTATGCGCCCGTCGACCGAGGTCATCATGTGGCATATTGTGTACGGTCTGTTCATATCGGGTTCTCCTTTGCAGTGGATTATTCTGTCCGTGCGGCGCTGCGCGTGATGTCGGACTGCCTCCGCTTTGCCCTTGCTTTGCGGAACGGAGCCGCCGCCCATTCGCCTCACCGCCTGCGGATGTTTTTTGCTTGCAGTATATTCTACAACTTGGAGTTTGCTCCAAGTCAAGGGGGTTTTTCAAAAAAATCCGAAAAAATTTTTAAGCATCCGCAGATTAACGCAGCAGCGCCATATTTACCCGTGATGGATAAATACGGCGCTGTGTAAACTATTTTTCTGACAAGGCTCAGTGCTCAGATTCTGCACAAGCAAAGCATATCGCCTGCCGATTTAATTTTGCCTTGCTCTGACGGATAACAAAAACGTATTCACGTGTCTCCTGATTGATCTTATATATCGGGTAAACGAGTGTGAGCGAGCCGAGCAGCGTTACCATAAAGACAAGTACCTCTTCGCCCGTACTTCTTATATCTCTGCCGAGACCGCTGAAAATTCTTCTCAGCATATACGGTACAAAAGTCAGAAATATACCCGTAATGCCCATCTCGAAGCTAAGCCCGATTCCTAAAATCAGACCGATCACTAACGAGACTGCCATTCCGACTATCTTACCGATAGCCCACGAATGCATGCATTCCTTGCTGCAAAATTTTACTTTGTCGCCTTTCAATACCTCGTAGGCAATGTACGGCGTTGTTTCCTCGTCAAATTCTTTTCCGCAGCTGCATTTTGCCATAAATATCACATCCTTTTCTTTGCAGTCCGACCGAGACGCATCCGAGGATGCGCTCGGTCGCGCCGCATTCTCAGCGGTCGTATTTTGCGATCATATCGTTTGTACGACTGCGGTCGGGTTCATAGCGACCGCACGGATCTTCATCGGCATAGACAAATGCACCGCTGATTTTTTTCACATGCAAATTTCATGCTTCCCGAAAAAGTTTCATAGTTGTGTCCAAGCTCACAGTATTTGCACGAGCCGCATTTTCCGTAATAGCTTTTTATCTGACATTCGTTTCACCTCCTCTCGCTTATGCACATGTATGCTCTTTAAGACTTTCCGCGGCATAGAGCCGCCTTTTTCTCGCAGTCCTTATAGCTGCCGAGCGCGGTGTACACAATACCCGCTCTCTTGTAATCGCTGTCCTCATAGAGTATTTCTGCGGTTTCGTATTTGTCGGCATCCGTCGCGCCCTCGGGGAAATAAACGCAATTATCCAAGGCCATAACCTGCTTTCCTATCTTCGGATCGTCGTATGAATAATAACGATTATCCGAGGATAAGATCAGTTTGAGTTCAACAATAGTCTCTGCTCCTCCTATTGAGTAGGCGTGATACGATGCCTCCCATCCGGATATCTGCACCGTCCATCGTACCGGTTCCCGATTTATAGTCACCGGCGGGATTTTCGAGTGTTAAGGTATCGGGATAGCCGTCGGCAGGATCAATGCACTGCCATGTGTTGCACAGCTCTATTTTCTGGCGCTTGTCGCACTCGCGCAGAAGTGCGGCTGCATCCTTTCCGCTTAGATTATAGAGTATAGTCGCAGCAGTATTGTAGCACCCTTTTTCGAGCAGCTCCTTTGCGCGGTTATACTTGGCTTCGCGGACTCCCGCAGCACATTCAGAGGCAAGCGTACTGCAGTCCTTGTAGTCACCGAGCGAGGAAAGTATACTTGATGCCTCATCATAGCTTCCCTCTGCCATAAGCGCTTTTGCGCGCTCGTATTCCTCATTTTTCAGCGCATCTCTGCACAGCGCTTCGCGATCGGCACTGTCCTTAAAGTCACGGAGAGAGGAGAAAATCTTCTGAGCCTCTTCGTATTCGCCGCTGTCGTACAGCGCCACGGCTTTATCGTATTCCACGCCCTTCTGTGCCTCTTTGCAGTCCTCTATGCGCTGCTCGCTGTCCTTAAAATCGTCGAGAAAGGCAAAAACCAGCTGAGCCGCCTCGTAGTTTCCGTTCTTATACAACCGCTCGGCATAGGCATAAACATCCTCGTTTTTAGAACCCTGACGGATGTATACTCTCTCGTCGAGCAGGAGAAAACTGCCGTCGAACTTGTACTCGTAGTCAAAGGAATAGCTGACGCCCTGAACGGCGTTTATGTAGAGCCGATCGTCCTTTGTATACCAGTTCATGTAAACGCCCTCGATGCTACCCTTGCCGTCATGCTCGACGATCATTATGTCCGGGTATCCCGATTTTGCTTTCGCGCAGACCCACGTGCCCTCGAGCGAGTTGCCGCAGCCGGTGAGAAGTACGGGCAGCAGCATGATGCAGCAGAGCAGGGCTGCGATAAGTGAGTATTTTTTCGCTTTCATATACTTGTCCTTTCGTGCGTCAGTTCAGCGGCTCTATTGCAGAGAGCATGTCGGTTATATCGGCACCGTGGTTTTGACGACCGTGATCCATCTGCAATATGAAGATTACTCTGCCGTCGTCGATTTGTCGACCGCAAATATAATCGTAGCCGCCTTCTATGGAGCTGTCAACATTTTCATCGTACTTGATCCTTGCGCATTTATATTGCTCCGATGCGATATAAATGTTGTAACTACCCGAGGAGTATACATAGTTATATTGCTTATCGTAAAAGAGTTTTGAAAAGGTATCTACGTATGCCGATATAAATCCGTCGATATTTCCGTATTGGGCATAATCTTCATCGGTCGGCAGGACGCATTGATACCGAAGGAACTTCCGTTCGAATCCTTTGCAAGGAATGCAAAGCACCATCATCCGTACCATCATCCACAATCGTATCGTATGTGTCGGCGAGGTTTAGCTTTATATTAGCCCATTCGTTTATGTAGTAGTCGCTGCCGCTCCCCTTTATAATTTTTTTTTTCGATGCTGCCGTAATAATACGGATCCCTCTCTTTCGGCGCAGCCGAGGAAGTGCCGCCGAGCATAGGCGCGGACTCGCTTTCATCGCTTCTCTGCTCGGTGAGCGGTGCGGCGGTTGTGGTGACGAGCGTTTCGGGTGTGTCGGGAGTGCCGTCGCCTTTGTTCATAAAGAAAAGTGCGGCGCAGACACCGCCTCCGATGAGCAGTGCCGCACATACAACAGATAGGATGACGACCGGCGCTTTGCCGGTCCTGCGCGGTGCGGGTGCATCGGTGCGGTCGGTCGGCGAGGGCATCCTCGGGTCATATGCGGTCGGCGCATTCGCACAGTCGGGCGTGCGGGGCTGTATCTCGGCTGTCGTGCGGGGCGGTGAGCTTTCCGGCGCGCTTGGCTGTCTGTCGATTACGGGTCGAGCTTCTGCGGGGGGCGTATTTCGGAGGTCGGCTGCGGCTGCGCTGCCTGACGTGCGTCGGAGGCAGACTGCGGTTTTCCGCAAAGCCGGGGCAGAATTTCGAGTCTTGCGGAATCATGCTGCCGCATTCTGTACAATAATTTGCCATGTTTTTTGACTCCTTAAAAAATTACGTTGGATGATATCCGATGATATTTTCCGATCGGTTTATGTATAAAATATCACAAAATGAGATATTTGTCAATATCTCAAAGCGAGATTTTTTATAATATGTCCCATACTATATCCGTAGGCGCAGCCGCCGAAACGGATAAAAAAGAGGGGGATAATATGCGACTCAAGGATATAAGAGGATCTCGATATTACGCAAAAGGAGCTTGCGGCGCGGCTTCACATCGGGCAGAATACCTATTCTCAGTACGAAAACGGGCAGCGCGGACTGCCGATAGAGGTGCTGATGCAGCTGACGGTGATATTCGATACCTCTGCGGATTATATTCTCGGACTGACCGACGAGCGCCGTCCGTACCCGCGCAGCGAGCGGATGACGCTGTGAATGCCTCGGCTTTGAAAACAACTGAATAGCGGCACATTTGCACGGCAACAATAGCTTTACCCGAGGGAAAAACATACCGAGCGCGGCGCAAACTGCGGAACTTGTCCGCACGGCTGACCGCTTATTATGCCTATTATGATGAAAGGATTTCGGAAATGAAGCTATTGGAAATATATAGAAAATGTAGAGATGGCAACATAAATAAGCTGCACCATACTGATTTTTTCTGCTTTTGCAGCCGAAAGAGATATGACGAGAGGCAGCATGACGGTGGAAAATGCAGCTGAAAATAATGCAGCGCGTGGAAGCATGGCTGCGGGAAATGCGGTTGAAAGAGATATGACGCGTGGAAGCATGGCTGCGGGAAATGCGGCTGAAAGAGATATAGCGCGCGAAGGTATGGCTGTGGAAAATACGGCTGAAAATAACGCGGCATGGGGAGATATTACTGCGAAAAGTGCGGTCGTAGGGGCTTCTGCAGCCGGGCGAGATGCGGTGTGCGGCTTCACGCCAGGTGCGCGCATACACACCGCGGAGAGATTCGCCGTTCGGGAGGATCGACCGTCGCCGCGCGGGTCGTCTGCTGCATCTGCGCGCTCGTGCTGCTGCTCTCCGCTTGTACCGGGATAGGTGCGATCGGGGTCGATGCCGAGCTGTACGACCGCATTCTGCGCCTGCACGTTATAGCCGACTCTGACTCGGACGCCGATCAGGCGGTCAAGCTCAAGGTGCGGGACGCGGTGCTCGAGCTGCTCGGTGACGAGATGGAAACAAGCCCCGACCTTGAGCAAGCGCGCACCGCTGCCGAGCGGCTCGTGCCTGAGGCGGAGAGGGTGGCGCGGCAGGTGCTACGGGACAGCGGCTTTTCTTACGGCGCGACTGTGACTCTCGGCTATGAGTATTACCCGACCCGTGACTACGGCGGCTTCAGGCTGCCCGCAGGGCGCTATCTCGTCTCGCATTGTCCTCGGCTCGGGCGAGGGACACAACTGGTGGTGCGTCCTGTTTCCCGCACTCCTGTACCGCGCCTGCCGAGCGTCAGGAGGATGAGTTTGTGACGGCGGGCTTTACGCCGGGGCAGATAGGAGTTCTCTCCGGCAAAAAATCGCCTAAGTATGCCGTCCGCTTCCGAATTCTCGAGCTGCTCGGCGAGCTTGAAGAAAAGCTGAAATGACAACACACGGTCGTTTCTTGAGGCATGCCGCACACTTTCGGTATGCATTGTTTTCTTCACATATAGTATGCGTTACAACAGACGCAAAAAAGCGACTGATTTGGATATGTCGGCACTTGCGCCCTGTGCGGCGGTGCAGACCGGCAGCTGCCGCGGAGCGGCTGCGGTGTTGCCGACCGAATATGCGGCTTGTAAGCGGAATATGCCGATCAGAATGCCGCCCTACCGTATAAATCATGCCGTATATCAGAAAAGGACGGCAAAAAGCACCGACCGGGAAAGGGACATGCCTTTCGTTCGGTCGATGCTTTTTTGGCTTGAATATTATTTCATTAGCTTCATGCGGATTTTAGTGTCCGAGGCGGTACGCAGGGAGCTTTTTCGGTGATTTTTTGTGAAAAAACTCACTGCACTGCTTTTTGTTAAGAACGGAAATCACGGCCTTTGCCTGCAAAATGCTTCCGATCGTTATTAAAATGTCAGATCGCGGAGCTGGATTCCCTTTCGGCGGCCGATGCGCTTTTTGCATTCGGTTGCTTTTCCCGCAGTGCCGTCATTTTGACCTTTGCTGCTTTGTGCGGCGGAGTCGGAGCGGTTTGCGGGGGGTGCTGTCTTCGGTATTTCCGTCCTCCGGGCGGCTGCGTCGGCGGGCGATGAGACATATCGCGACAAGCGAGACTATGCCGACCGCAGACAGAATATCTCCGACGATAACGCAGGTCGGCAGATAGCGCAGCTCCACCGTGTGCTGTCCCTCGGGCAGCTCGAATGCGAGAAGAAAGTCCGAGGTCTCGAGCAGGTCGACCCGCTCGCCGTCGATATATACGCGCCACCCTCGTCGTACGGGATGCCGGTAAACATAACGCGGTCGCCCGGCTCGGCATTCACGCTGCCCCTGATATGTGTATCCGAGAAGCTCGTGACATCGAGTCCGCTTCTGCCGAGGCGGCTCATGACCGATTCGAACAGCGTGCGGTCGAGATACCAGAAATAATCGGTCTCGTCCTGAATGTACATGGCGCTGTCCTCGGGCTTGAGCGCCACGGTCATCTCGGTATCGTCTGCGCGTGTGCCGAGCGAGAGGATGCTGTACGATTCGCCGTCGAAATATGCACCCGTGCGCTCGCCGTCGACATAGACCGACGCTTTGCGCTGATAGCTCGACGGAAAGTAAGCGTATATAGGACAGTCCTCGCCCGCGCCGAACAGCGTGTAGGTCACGCGTGCATTTGCGCTCTCGTCGGCGGGAGTGTATTTGGTGTGGGTAGGTGCGGTTTCGGTCGCGACGGTGTGCGAGACGGTCATTTTTTCGGTATCGACGGTCGCGGCGATAGGCTTCCATACCTCGACCGTTTCATCCTCGCCGAGCATGGCGGTTATCATTGCATTCATCCGTGCAAACGGATTGCTTTCGCTGCCCGATGTGTAGCCGAGGATATCCTCGTTTACTCCGTAGCAGAGCGGCAGCGCGTAGGGATTTTCAACACCGATCAGCTTGTGCTCGCTGTCCGAGGTAACTCTGTTATACAGCGGCGCATCCTCCTCGCTCTCGCATATGAGATATCGGATGGAAAAGAGCGAATCGAATACCGGATTGCCGCCGTAATAGCGTGTCCAGTTTGATGCCGATCCGATACCGAGCTTGCCGAGCTCGGAGATAACGCTGCGGTTGAGCAGTGAAGAGGAGCTCGAAATACCGTAAATACCGAGCGCCATACCGTCGTTCGTCTTGCGGAAAACGGTCTTTTCGGTGCGGTAGAAATCGTCCTCGCCGTATTTTTCGGAGCTGTATTCCTTTAACATATCTGCGCTCGGCTTTACGCGGTCGATGAACGAGCGGTAGGAGGTGCGCGAGGTGAACGAAACGTCGGTGTTCATCTGATCCTCGGTATATATGCCCGCAAAGAGCAGCTCTCCGCAGACGGCAAGAATCAGCAGCACAGAGCTGCTCCACACCATGCGCCGGCTGCGCATAGCATAGATAACGCCGAGCCATACGAGTATCAGCAGCACCGAGAGCATTACGCCGAGCAGATTGCCGAACCAATCGTATCCGAGCCTCTGCGAGACCGCGAGGAGCAGTATATATGCCGCTGCCGTGCAGCCGATCACGCGGATATCCAGCTCGCGCAGCTCCGAAAAAGCACGGTAGGCAAGCACCGTCAGTACGAAGATGAGCATGAAGGAGTAGCGGTAGTTGAGCCAGTTCGGCTTTTGGAAGCCGTGCCAAACGATATCGACGCTCGACATCACAAAGCTGAAAACAAATACGCAGATCAGCCCGCCTGCGGCGACCTTTTCGCGCCCTCCGATCTTTCGCGAGGCGAAGAATGCGGGCACCGTCAATGCGGTGAGAACGCCGCAGTAGATAAACGGCAGACCGATCGGACGAACGGTGTCATATGAGGCGGGGAAGAGCCGTGCGAAGAGGTCGAACAGATCGAATTTTGAGGTCAGGGTGTAGTCGGGGGTGGAGAATTCGTTCTTTCCGAAGGCGAGTGAGACATATGCGGGACAGATCACCGCAGCTGCGATGAGCAGTCCTATCGCGGAGAAGAGCAGCATACGTCCGAGCGAGCGGAGCAGATGGAGGCGCTCGCCGGTGAGGTTATTCTCGCCGTTTCCGCTCTTTGCAAAGTAATAGTAGAAAAAGTAGAGGAACGTGAAGATACACACCATGTAGCCGATATAAAAGTTGCTCATTGCGCAGTAGGCGAGCGACACGGTGTAGAGGAGAAATTTCTTTTCTTTTATCAGCCGTTCGATGCCGAGCACGAGCAGCGGCAGGGAAGATCAGCTCATCTATCCACATGGTGTTGTGAGCCTGAACGACAGCATAAGACGAGAGAGCGTAGAGGGTGGAGAATGCGACGGTAACGACCTTTCTGCCCGGGTGAGCGGAGCGGAGGTACAGCGCCATTGTAAAGCCGCAGGCACCCGCCTTGAGCATGAACATCAGCAGCAGCGCCTCGGTGATGAAGCGTGCCGGAAAAGGCAGACAATGAGCGAAAACGGGCTGGCGAGGTAGTAGGCAAAGATGCCGAGAAATTCACCGCCGAGAGTCCTCGACCACGAGTACAGCAGGCTGCCGCCGCCGAGCAGCTTGTTTCTCAATTCCTCGAAGAATGAAACGTACTGACCGTTGAGGTCGAGGATGAGGACAGAGCCCTCGCCGATGGGGAATACGGCGCGGGAGATGTAAAAAGGAGGAGAAGCCCTGCGGGAATGAGAAACGCCCATAGGAGGAAAAGATTTCTCCCGTCGCGCAGGGACTCGAAGTACTCGGAGAACGCAGAGGACAGCATGCGGCGCTTTTTCGGGGGAGCTGTCTGCACGTCGGGGACAGGTGCCCGCGAAGAGGCTGTTTGTATTTCGGCGGCGGGTATTGAGGATGCTGTTTGAATATCTGCGGACGCCGCAGTCTGACGGTCGGTTGAAGATGTGTTCGGATTCATTGGTTTACTTTCCTTTTCAGAAGTAAATTGAGGGGAAGGGGGTAAAAAGATGAGGGGTAAATAGGATGTTAGCGCGAGAAGGTTACAGATGTGAATTATGCGGTTGAGTAAGGAGAAATAATATTGACTTTAGATTGGAAAACTTGATTTGATATGGAACATGGTTGATAGCGCGAGCGGCGATTGCGGACGTGAGAGCCTCCCTCATTAAACTGTTATGTGGTTTAATATGCAATTTTACTCTTGCCGCAAACAGCGGCAACCTTGCTTCGCAAGACCGCAAAATTGCGCTCGTGCAGGGGGAGCGCTATCAATTTAAGTTTAGTCGTACTAAGGTGTATTGGTGTATTATAGAATTAAGTTGATAATGCATACTAAAAAGTCGGTGTGTGAAAGCCTCCCTGTAGGGGGGGTAGGTGCTCATTGAGCCGCATAGCGGCTCAATCGACGGAGGGGCTGTTGGAGACTGAAAAGTCTGCTACCAAATCTCAAATTCGTGATAATTTTTCTGCCATATTAAATTTGATGTTTTTCGCTGCTTTTTGCATGGCAGAAAACTTGTCACGAACCAAGTTTGATTAAAGTTTCCTTAGTTCCCAACATCCCCTCCGCTTCGCTGCGCTCAGCACCTCCCTTGCACAGGGGAGGCAAACACGTCCGCTGCATTGATAACATTGTCAGCCTGATTTGTATCTGATTTTTTAGTGTATCATTACGTGTTATCACTACGAATTCGAGAGAATCAAGTCCTCAGCCGCTTTTTCTTTGTGCGAGCGGAGTCGACGTTGAATCTCATAGCGATTCAACATGAAGTTTTTTCTTTGCCGTCAATGACGGCAATCTTGCTTTGCAAGACCGCAAAACTTCACGCGAACAAGCATCTGCAAGCATTGTTCAAAAGCTAAGGAAAAGAAACGCCGATTCTTCGGGGTCATTGAATCGCTGCGCGATTCAATATGAAGTTTCGGTTTGTGCTTCGTACTTACCGAAACATTCACACCTTGTTTCTGCAACGGTTGACGAAACTTTTAAACTGTCTGAGCCTTAGTCAGTGCGCAACGGGTGAAACCTTTACTCCGCAATCGTTCCGCTGCTCTGCCCGAGAAAGACTCCCTATTATAAAGTTTTCGCCAGGCCTTTTTCAAAAGGCCGCGTACCCCGCGTACCCCGTGTACTCCGCGTACCCCCGCGTACTCCGTTTCCTCACGCGCGGTGCTTTTTGCGGCGCGGGAGGATGTACGAGGCGCTTTCGGGTCTGAGGAGGATAACGGCGGCGGCGAAGGTCACTATCCCCGCGAGGGAGATAATGCCGCCGTAGACGAGGCATGATGGCATGTAGCGCATGCTGACGGTGTGTTCACCGGGTGCTGCGCGGAATGCGATAAGCGAACCGAGTACCGTTTCGGTCTCGACCTCTGCGCCGTCGACGGTCACGCTCCAGCCGGAGTCCTGCGGGATAGAGGTGAATACCATTCCGCTCTCAGGCACGGTGACGGTGCCCTCGACGCGGGTATCCGAGAAGCGCGTAATCGCGGCGTTATTCTCGGCGAGGCGTGCGGCGACCTGCTCCCAGAGGGCGGTATCGAGGTACCAGAACGGCTGTATATCCTCAACGATATAGAACGACTTGTCCTCGGTGAGAATGACCTTGAGCGTCGCCTCGGCATCGGTCGGCAGAGCGCCGAGCGCGATCGTGTGCTCGACCGCCTCGCTCTTGTACTTGGCAAGCTCGACATTATTGAACATTATCTGACCGGTCGAGCCGTACACAGACGGGAAAACGCAAAAGATGGGATTATCCTCGCCCGTGCCGCTGAACGAATACGTAACATCTGCACTGCGCTCGGGGTTGTCGGCCACGAACTTTTCATGGCGGGGATAGTCATCTGTCGCCTTGATGGTCGATTCGCGGGTATTCGAGAGGTCGAGGGTCGCCTCGATGGGCTTCCATACCTCGACGGTCTCGGTCTCGCCGAGCATGGCGGTGACTATCTCGTTCATTTTTGTAAACGGATCGGCTGAGTAGTGCTGCTCGTCGAGGTCAAGCTCGGCGATAGCGTTGCTGACACCGTAGAAAAGCGATAGCGCATTTTTGTTCTCGTAGCCGTACAGTGCGGTATCGGGATCCTCGAGGATGCAGTCATAGCCGTAGGCGGAGACATCTGCGGAGTCCGCTATGTAGCGAACGCCGAGCAGCGAATCGGCAACGGGGGTCTGACCCTTGTACTGGGACCAGTGCGAATGCGAGGCATATCCTAGGTCTCCGAGCGTCGCAATGACGGCGGAATTGAGCAGCGAGGAGGAGTTTGAAATGCCGTACTCGCCGAGTGCCATCGGATCGCAGACGGTGCGGTGACCGGTGTTTTCCATGCGGTAGAATTTCGAGCCGTAATGCTCGCTGTCATAGTTTTTCAGCGCCTCTATCATAGAGCCGTACTTTTCGTTGTAGTCAACGTAGCTGCTGCGGCTCGAGAAAACAACATCGCTGTTCATTCGGCTCTCAAGATAGACGCCGGTAACGACCGTCTCTACGCATACGGCGACGACGAGCAGCAGAGGCGCGAGCCTCGACATCGCGCGGCTGCGGACAGCCCATATGCAGAAAACGGATACTGCGAGGAGTCCGGAGCGTGCCCCATACGACGTAGATATCGCTCATCCATTCATAGTCGCCTATCTTCTGAACGAGCGCAACGAGCGTAACGAGCGCGAATATTATCGGCAGCAGCCAGCGTATCTCAAGCTCACGCAGCTCGGAGAACGCACGGTAGGCGAGCGTTATGAAGAAGAATATGAGCATGAACGCATAGCGGTAGTTGAGCCAGTTCGGGTTCTGAAAGCCGTGCCATACAAGGTCGGGCAGCAGAGCGACATGCTCATCGCGAATACGGTGATAAAGCCCGCAGCGGCGAGCTTTTCCCTTCCGCTCGGCTTACGTGCAAAGAAGAACATCGGCATGAGCAGCAGCGTCAGCGAGCCGCAGGCGATGAACGGAAGCCCTCGGGACGAACGGTGTCGTAGGCGGTGGGCATCATCTTTGCAAAGAAGTCGAGCAGGTCGAATTTTTGCCTTAATGTCGTAGCTCGGGCTTGAGAAGCCGGTCTTTCCGTAGGAGAGCGAGATGTATGCCGGATAGAGTATCACGGCGGCGATCTCGAGCGCGATTATCGAAAAGATGAGCATACGCAGCAGTGATCGGAGAAAATGGCGGCGTTCGCCGGTGAGGTTATTCTCTCCGTCTCCGCTTTTTGCAAAATAATAGTAGAAAAAGTAGAAAAAAGGAAAACATGCACATCATATAGCCGATGTAAAAGTTCGACATTGCGGCGAGTGCGAGGATAGCCACATAGAGGACAAAATCCTTTTTTCCTTTATCAGGCGCTCGATCCCGAGCGCGAGCAGCAGAGGCAGATAGATAAGCTCATCTATCCACATCGTGTTGTGCGCCATTACTATCGCATAGGAGCAGAGCGCGTAGAGGGTGGAAAAAGACGATCGAGCCGAGCTTTCTGCCGCCGTGTGAGCTGCGCAGATACAGCGCCATCGAAAAAGCCGCAGGCGCCTGCCTTGAGCATGAACATCAGCAGCAGTGCCTCGGTGATGTGAGAGGCGGGGAACAGGCAGGTTATCAGCGAGAACGGACTCGACAGATAGTATGCGAATATGCCGAGAAATTCGCCGCCGAGCGAGCGCGACCACGAGTAGAGCAGGCTGCCGCCGTGCAGCAGCTTGTTTCGCAGCTCCGCGAAGAAGTAGACGTACTGACCGTTGAGGTCGAGAATGAGCACCGAGCCGTTCCCGAACGGGTATATCGCACGCGAGAGATAGATGCAGAACAGCAGCACGAACGGGATGAGAAAAGCCCACAGCAGATACAGGCTGCGCTTTTTGGCGACGCGGTCCTCATAGCCGGTGAGCAGGCGGCAGGAGCTGCCGTACACGCGGCTGCGCGCACGCGCGAGAGAAAAGCGAGAACCTGCAGCTCGCGGCATCGGATGTGTCCGATGTGTCCGATATATTAGATATATTAGATGTATCTGACACGTTTGAAGTGCCGGCTGCTTTAGATGCATTTTCGTCCGCCGCAGCTGCCGAGGCTGTTACGACAGTGGGAGCGCCGTCGGAGACTGTATCGGAGATCGCGCCGACATCTGCGGAAGCCGCGTTTGCCGCTGCGGTATCTGTGCCCGCGGCGCAGCCGGGCTGCTCCGCGTCCGACGAGGGTCGGAGATTGTCCTTATTTTCCGTCATTATATGTACCGTTCCTTTCGCCCGAAGGGCAGGTTTATTCGGAGTTTTTTCCATAAATAAGAATATTTATCGCTCACCAGTATAGCATATCTTTTCCGAGTTGTAAAGTTTTTTCCGATATATATAGTTCCGACGCGGTCCCTTTTTCCTCCTTTTTTTATTGACAAAGGAGGTACTTTGTAATAAAATAGATGTGTGTATCTTCGCCGCAATGCGGCGCGCGGAGAGACAAGGCCGTCTCTTGCTATGCCATGACGGATGAAAGGAATTTTCACTGCGATGACCGGTATACATAATACAAATAATAGAATAAGGTGTTGCGGACTTTGCCGCACGCTCTCAGCCGCGCTTGCCATGCTGTCTGCGGCGCTGCTCCTTGCTTCGTGCGGCAAAAGCGATACGGTGATGAAGCTCGGCTCGTTTGAGGTCAGCTACGATCACTATCGCTATATCTACATGAATGTATACAACGAGCTTTCCGAGTCCGATCTGTCCGAGACGGAGCGTGCGGAGGAGCTTGAGAATGCGGTCGGCTCGTCGCTGCGTTACAGCGCATCGATATATGAGCTGGCTAAGGAAAAGAAGATCAGTCTGTCGGACGACGAGGAGCAGGCGGTCGACGATGCCGTCACGGCTGCCGAGGAGGAGTGCGGCAGTGCTGAGGAGTTTGACACACAACTGCGTGAGGCGTATCTGACGAGAGATTTCTTCCGCCGCGCGCTCGAGCTTCAGCAGCTTGAGCAGAAGCTGCGCGACACTCTGTCGAGCGAGCGCAGCGGAGAGCTTGCCGTCGACGATGCTGCTCTTATCGAGGACGCACACGAGAATTTTTACTATGCCGAGTATATCCTGACGCGTGATGAGCAGGATGCCGAGGCGGTGCTCGCCGAGGCAAAGGCGGGAGCACAGCTGTCCGACCTTGCGCAGGACGGCAGAACTCTCGGCAGCTATTGCTTTTTACACACGGGCAGCTTATCGAGAAGCTTGAGAATGCGGTGCTCGCCGTCGGCGAGGGCGAGGTCGTGGACAAGGTCATAGTCGCAAGCGACGGCTGCCGAATCGTCCGCCGCCTTGCACTGACCGACGAGCTGATAGATGAGAATTTCGACAGCATCCGCAAGGCGTATCTTTGCCCGCCGCTTCGGCGAGCTGCGCAGCGAGGTCGAGGCGGGGCTTGAGGAAAAGCGCACCTCGCTTTTACGACGCGTTGTCTCCCGAGATGCTCGCAAAGCCTTGGTCGGAGGCAAAATAACACTATTGCCGAGCAGCGCGCACGGTACAGCTCCGACAGCCTGAGTATGCGCTGCCGGTAACGCGAGGATACGATAAAAACGGACAAATTAATACCGGACGGTATTACGATACGATCATAAAAGGAGAAACGAAATGAGTACAAAGAAGATAACAAAGGCGGTCATTCCCGCAGCGGGTCTCGGAACGAGAATGCTCCCTATCGCACGCACGGTGTGCAAGGAGACTCTGCCGATAGTAGACCGTCCCGCAATATCCTACCTTGTAAACGAGGCGATAGACAGCGGCGCGACGGATATACTCATTATAACCAACCGCGGCAAGGGCGCAATGGAGGACTATTTTGACTATTCGCCAGAGTACGAGACCGCGCTGCGCGCAAAGGGCAAGGATGCGCTTGTCGAGGAGCTGCGCCGCGACGCAGAGCGTGCAAATATCTATTTTATCCGTCAGAAGGAGCCTCGCGGACTCGGACACGCGGTGCTTGCGGCGCGCAATTTCATCGGAAACGAGCCGTTCTACGTGCTTTACGGAGACGACGTTATCATGAGCAAGACCCCCGTCTGCGCACAGCTGCGCGATGCGTACGAGAAGTACGGCAAGGCGGCATGCGGTGTTAAGGAGGTAACGGCGGAGCAGATTCTGAAGTATTCCTCGCTCGACGCAAAGCCCATCGAGGGCAGCGGAAACTGCTATAATGTTACCGATATGATAGAAAAGCCAAAGCCAGAGGAGGTCATTACCCGTCTCTCGATTCTCGGCAGGGTGCTGCTCACCCCGATATTTTCGATATCCTTGCAGAGACGAAGCCCGGCGCGGGCGGCGAGATCCAGCTTACCGATGCAATGCGCGTTCTCGCACAGTCGGTAGGTATGACCGCAGTCGATTTCGAGGGCAAGCGCTACGACCTCGGCTCAAAAGCTCGGCTTCCTCTATGCGAATGTTGAGTCCGCTGCGCGATCCCGAGCTCGGAGGAGAGTTCCGCGAGTATCTCAAGGAGCTGGCGGCTACATTATGAACATGAGAATAAGCAAGACGAACTATTATCTCGATATCGCCGAGACGGTCTCGGAGCGCTGCACATGCCTGCGCCGCCGTTACGGCGCTATCATAGTCAAGAACGATTCCATCGTTTCGACCGGCTATAACGGCGCTCCGCGCGGACGCGAAAATTGCTCGGATATGGGCTTCTGCCTGCGCGAGCGGATGAACATTCCGCATGGTGAGCGATATGAGCTCTGTCGCAGCATTCACGCAGAGCAGAACGCGGTCATCTCCGCCTCCCGCGAGGAGATGGACGGCGCGACGATGTATATGGTCTGCACCGATCCCGAGAGCGGGGCTGTCGTTCCGGGTACGAGCAACTGCATGATGTGCCGTCGGGTGATAATCAATTCGGGCATCAAGCGGGTTGTAATTCGCGACACGCGCGACGAGTACCGCGAGATAAACGTCAGCGATTGGATAGAAAATGACGATTCGCTCCCTGATGAATATAAGGCGGAGCGTGCGGCAGATGATAAAAACGGCGAACACGGCGGGCATTGCTGCTCCTATTGCAAAGGGAACTGAGTATGCGGAGAGTCTGCATGAAAAATACGGCGCGATCGTTTAATAAAAGAGATTCGCTGCGCGCGATGCGGACATTGCTCTGCATGCTGCTGCTTGCGGCGGCGCTTATGACCTCGCTGTCGGGCTGCGACCTGCTTCTGCCGTCGGTCGGCGGCGCGGACGGTACGGTCGAATTCGGCGGCAGGAGCTATACGAGGGTTGACCGACGTTCGATCGCTCCGGCTGCGCTCGGCGAAAGCGTGGCTAAGACCAAGGGCGAGGACGGTAAGACCGTTCTCTGCCGGGTCGAGGGCGACGAGTCGGGGCAGTTTCTCGCATCGTCCGAGCACGGTGTGCTTACTGTTTGGTCGGCTGTCGAGCTGCCCGAGTCGGACACGCTTGCGAATATTGCCGTATCATATGAGGTCTGCTACTCGGATCAGGATGAAAAAACGGTGTTTACCTGTACCGATAAGGACAAGGTATCAGAGCTGCTCTCGGTGCTCGCAAGCGGCGAGCCGACCGCTCTGCCCGCCGACGACGGAGTTACCTATTATCTGAAATTCAGCCTCGAGGGCTTTGACGGTATAAGGTACGTGCTCGGCTGCTTCTACGATACCGAAACGGGCGAGGCGTATGTCTATGACCGCGATGAGAAAAAGCCGCGCTCCGTCGCTCACCTCCTCGACGGTCAGCTCCCGTACTCGAGCTGAGGGACGCGGAGAACGCGGAGAACGCGGGGAACGCGGGGAACGCGGAGGACGCGGAGGACGCGGCCTTTTTGAGAAAAAGGCCTGGCGAAAACTTTGATAAAGGGAGCCTTTCTCGGGCAGAACGGCTGAGATGATTGCTGATTAAAGGTTTCGCCCGCCACGGTCTAAGGCAATAAGCGGCAGAAAAGTTTTGCGTGAGTTTGGAGCTTACGCTCCAAACACCACAGGGTTCGGGGCAAAGCCACGCAGGGCGGAGTTTCTTTTTGTTAACTTTTTGAACAATGCTTGCATTGTTCGCGTGAAGTTTTGCGCTCTTGCGCAGCAAGATTGCCGTTTGTAACAGCAAAGAAAAACTTCATGTTGAATCGCTATGCGATTCAACGTCGCCTCCGCTCGCACAAAGAAAAAGTGGCTAAAGAATCTGATTCAACCAAATTCGTAGTGATGACATACGATAACGAAATAACGAATTTGAAGTAAATTTGGTTGATGATGCACACTGAAAGCTCGCGCGTGAAAGCCTCCCCCGTGTAGGGGGAGGTGGCACGGCTTGCCGTGACGGAGGGGCTGTTGGAGGCTGAAAAGTCTGCAGCCAAATTATGATTTCGTGGCGTTTTTTATGCCATATCAAACATAATGGCTTTTGCATTATATAGCATAAAAAACGCCACGAACCAAGTTTGATTAAAGATTCCTAAGTTTCCAACAGCCCCTCCACCGCCTACGGCGGTCCCCCTCCCCTTACACAGGGGAGGCTTTCACGCGTCGAATCTAAGTCTTGCACTATCATTCATTTTTACCCCAAAGAACAGGAAGCGATAATATGAACGCAACAGAAGAAAAGGAGCTGTCCGCCGTCGAGAGTGCGGAGCAGGCAATGCGTGAAGCTGCGGCTGCCGGCGGAACAGCAGGCGAGACCGAGCCGGAAAAAGAGTCGGTCGACGGTGAGAAAACAGAGCGCCTTATCTGTTTTGTATGCACCGGCAATACCTGCCGCAGTCCGATGGCGGCGGCGGTGGTAAACTCCCGCAGGACCGACGAGCATCCGATACGCGCGATATCGCGCGGGCTTGCCGCGACCGTCGGTGCGCCGATGAGCGAGGGCGCGCGTCATGCGCTGATAGATGCAGGAATAGAGAGCACGGCGGATAATCCGTGGCAGCAGCATCACGCCGCTCAGATAGATGAAGAAACGCTCAAACGAGCCGATCTTGTAGTCGGGATCAGCGCCTCGCATGCGTTTGCACTCATAACGGCGTTTCCGCTATACGCGGAGAAAATTACCTCAATGCCCTGCGACATTCCCGATCCGTACGGCAGCGATGATGAGACCTATCGCCGTTGTCTCGCTGCGATAACCGAGGGCATCGGGACTCTGCTGCCGTGACGGCGGCGGATCTCCGAATTTCGGGCGAGCTGTGTATTGAACCGGCAGCTCCGACCGACGCGGCTTTGCTGCACGGTATTGCCGAGATGCTTTTTCCTCGCGGTGGAGCGAGGTGACCTTGCATCGATGCTCGGCGAATGCGGATGCGCTTTCTATATTGCGCGCAGCGGCGGCTCGGCTGTCGGATTTTGTGCCGTTCGCGCGGCATCGGATGAGGGCGAGCTGCTCGATATCGCGGTGCTGCCGGAGCATAGGCGCGGCGGCATAGGCACGGCGCTGCTTGGTGCGGGACTTGCATACCTGCGGGATGCGGGCACAGAGCGCATTTTTCTCGAGGTCAGAGTGTCAAATTCGGCGGCACAGTCGATGTACGCAAGCTGCAGCTTTGTCGCTTGCGGTGTGAGGAAGAAGTATTATTCTGCACCGACCGAGGATGCGGCGGTCATGGTGCTCGATCTTTCGGACGAGCGGGACCGTGCATCGGGCTGAGCTTCTATTGTTTATTACTTGTGACTCATCGGAGCATGCGGCATAAGCTCGGTGCGAATGCGTTATTTGTCAGATTGTATGTGAGCTGCGGCTTTAACGCACGCCGCGAACATATATCAGATATCAGAAGAATAGAAGAATAAAAAAGTATTTGACAGAAAAACAGAAGGAAGAAACAAGGCATGCTGATCCTTGCAGTCGAATCGTCGTGTGACGATACAAGCGTTGCTCTCGTCCGAATGGGCGAGCGGGAGCGCAAAATACTCTCCTGCCGTACCGCGTCTCAGACCGAGACGCATAAGCTGTACGGAGGGGTCGTGCCCGAGATAGCGAGCCGTGCGCATATAGAGGCGATATCGAGTCTCTGCTATGCGGCGTTCGACGAGGCGGGCTGCACACCGGAGCAGGTCGAGCTTGTCGGCGTTACCGCATATCCGGGGCTTATAGGCTCGCTCTTTGTCGGAGTGAACTTTGCCAAGAGTCTTGCATATGCCTACGGCAAGCCGCTCGTTGCGGTCAATCATACCCATGCCCATGCGGCGGCGGCGTACCTCGGACATCCCGATCTCAGACCTCCGTTCCTCGCACTGACCGTCTCCGGCGGGCATACGTCGCTCAGCGATGTGCGTGACTATACCGAATTTGAGGTAGTCGGCAGAACGCGTGACGACGCGGCGGGTGAGGCGTTTGATAAGGTCGCGCGGGTGATGGGCATACCGTACCCCGGAGGCGCGGAGATTGATTGATAAGCTCGCCTCGCTCGGTGATCCCGATGCTATTCATTTCCCGTCTGCGGCGATAGCGGGCGACACGCTCGATCTGTCGTTCAGCGGGCTGAAAACTGCGGTCATCAACTATCTCAATACCGCCTCGCAGCGCGGCGATACGGTGGTGCGTGAGAATGTTGCCGCCGCACTGACCCGCTCTGTTACCTCCTCGCTTGTCTGTCGAGTGGGTGAGGCTGTGCAGCGTACCGGCAGAGAGACCGTCGTGCTCGCCGGCGGCGTTGCCGCAAATTCGCACTTGCGTGCCGAGCTTTCGGAATACTGCGAGAAGCATGGACTGAGGCTCTGCATGGCTCCGCGTCACCTCTGCGGCGATAACGCCGCCATGGTCGGCGCTCAGGCGTATTACGAATACCTCGCGGGAAATCGCGCCGACCTGACCCTCGCCGCCCGCGCTACGGAGTAGCGTGGGACGCGGAGAACGCGGGGGACGCGGCCTTTTGAAAAAGGCCTGGCGAAAACTTTTAAAAAGGGAGTCTTTCTCGGGCAGAGCAGCGAGACGATTGCTGACTGAAAGTTTTGCCCGTAGCGCATTAACTATAGATTGGACAGTTTAAAAGTTTCGCCCGCCTTTTTCAATGGGCGGCGCATAAAGGCGGTGTCTTTATGCGTGAGTTTGGGGCAAAGCCCCAAACATCACGGGGTTCGGGGCAAAGCCACGCAGGGCGGAGTTTTTGTTAACTTTTTGAACAATGCTTGCATTGTTCGCGTGAAGTTTTGCGCTCTTGCGCAGCAAGATTGCCGTTTGTAACAGCAAAGAAACAACTTCATGTTGAATCGCTGTGCGATTCAACGTCGCCTCCGCTCGCACAAAGAAAAAAGTGGCTAAGGCTCTGGTTTGATTGAATTCGTAGTGATAACAGCGTTTATGTTCTTAACCTTTGAGCAACATCTCGCGTTGTTCGCTGCGTCTTGCGCAATCAAAGAAAAAGCGGCTAAGGCTCTGATTCACCTGAATTCGCAGTGACAGCGACGCTTCTTTTGCCGGTTGCATACCACCTCCCGCCGCGCGGCGTGAAAAACCAAAAAATCGTTGAAAACATGAGGTCCCCTGCAGGCACTTCATTATTCATAAATAAAAATCTTAATTAATCTCCGAAACGAAAGGAAAACAAATGAGATACGAGGCAGAAATCAAAGCAGCAGCAGAAAAATACGAGCAGCTCCTGCGCGAGCAGCTTGCGCGAGTTGATCGCATGGAAGCTGATAAGAGCGAGAAGGACTTTACACGGCTCGACAAGGTAGTTATCGGCGTATGCGGCGGAGACGGCATAGGTCCGATCATCTGCGGCGCGGCGCGCGACATTCTCGAGTATCTGCTTGAGGATGAGATCCGTGCCGGCAAGGTCGAGCTGCGCGACATCGAGGGACTGACTATCGAGAACCGCATTGCGTGCGGCAAGGCTATTCCCGACGATACGCTCGAGGCGCTGAAGGCGTGCGATGTTATACTCAAGGGACCGACCACCACACCGAACGCAGGCGACGGCATGCCAAACATCGAGAGCGCGAACGTTGCAATGCGCAAGGCTCTCGACCTGTATGCAAACGTCCGCCCCGTCCGCGTACCCGAGCAGGGCATCGACTGGACCTTCTTCCGTGAAAATACCGAGGGCAGCTATGCCGTAGGCTCACAGGGACAGCATGTGACCGACGATCTCGCGATAGACTTCTGCGTTACAACTACCGAGGGCACCCGCCGCATCGCGCGCCGCGCGTTCGAGTACGCGAGAGCAAACGAGAAGGGCAGAGTTTCGGTCGTTACAAAGGCGAATGTTATCAAGACCACCGACGGAAAATTCCTCAACATTTGCCGTGAGATAGCCAAGGATTATCCCGAGATAACCACCGATGAGTGGTACATCGACATCGCAACGGCAAAGCTCGTCGACGAGAAGCGCCGCCGCGATTTCCGCGTGTTCATTCTGCCTAACCTCTACGGCGATATCATCACCGACGAGGCTGCGGAATTTCAGGGCGGTGTCGGCACCGCAGGCTCCGCAAATATCGGCGGCAAGTATGCGATGTTCGAGGCTATTCACGGCTCCGCTCCCCGCATGATAGCAGAAGGACGCGGCAAGTACGCAGATCCCTGCTCCATGCTCCGTGCGACGGTAATGCTGCTCTCACATATCGGATATCAGAAGCACGCTCAGCGTCTTGAAAATGCGCTTGACCTCTGTATGCTCCATGAGCGCAAGCTCGTTATTACAGGAAGAGCGGATGGGGCAACGTGTGAAGAATTCGCCACCTACGTTAAGGACAATCTAAAATAAGGGAAGGCTCAAAAGCGCAGACCCAAAAAGCGCAGACCGAAAATGTGCTCGAAAAGACAAAAAGCTCGGACTGAGAGCATGCTTTGAACCGTACAGAGTCCATCACGACAGGAGGGGGAGACATTTGAATACAAGGAAAAAATCGCTCCCTCCGCAGGTCTCTGCGCGGCTGCCGCGATACTATCGGGTGCTGCGCGGAATGATAGGAGAGGATAAGCTGAGGACAAGCTCGGGCGAGTTTCTTGCGCGGAGGATGCTGCTTACACCGTCGCAGGTGCGGCAGGACTTTTCCTATCTCGGCGGAGTCGGAACTCAGGGCTACGGCTACAATGTTAAGGATCTGTACAGTGCGGTGGGCGCGCGCATCGGAATACCGATGAACTACGGCGCGATAATCGTTTGCCGTGATCTGCGCTTTGCGCTGATGCTTGCCTCGGATGAGTGCTTTACCGCGCGCGGAGTGCGCTTGCGTGCGGCGTTTACCGACGGCGGAGACCTTTCCGCATCCGAGCTGCGCGGCGATTTGTCTCTGATGAAAAAAATGCCCCTGCCCGAGGACTGTATGCCGACCTATGCGCGTGCGTCGCACTACTGCGAGCGGCAGTGTGCGGAGGGCGATCCGGTCTCTGTCGCGCTGCTCTGCTGCGAGCGTGGTGAGGCGGCGGAGGCGGCTGCTGCGCTTGCGGCCTCGGGAGTCAGGGGAATATGGAATTTCACCGGTGAACCGATAACTCCGGAGGGCATATCGGTGCTCGATGTCAACTTTACCGACGCGCTGCTGTCGCTCTGCTGTGAGATAACTGCGGGCGATATGCCCGATGCGGACGGCGAAAGGCCGGCGGTCGGTGCATCGGAGGCTGATGCCGATCGGCATAGCGGCAACAAGAACACAAACGACGATGATTCGCCCGTTCGAGGCGGACGGAAAGGCGGCATAGATTAAGCAATGGAGATAAAAATCAGCTACGGGGACGCGGTCTGCGCCATTCCGCGAGAGCGCTCGGAGAGCGCGATGCGGAGAGGGCGGATCTGCTCGTCCTTATGCACCTATGCGCCGACCCGTCGGCCGCGGGAAATATTCCCGTACTTGCGAAACGGATAGGCTGCACGCAGAAAAAGGTGCTTTCTTCTATCGAATTTTGGCGTGAGCTCGGAGTTATCTCGGTTTGCGATGTCGACAATACAGCCGCTGCGGGTGATCCGAGCGCTGCGGAGAATGAGTCGGGTGCTCCCGGTGTAAGCGCTTCTGCGGGCAATGCGGGAATCGCCGCGAATAATTCCGGCTCGGCTGCCGGCGGCGCGGGCACTGTTGTAAAAAAATCCGGTGCAGGGCATTCCGGCATTGCGGCAAACAATGCCGGTGCTCCTATCGGCAATGCGGCATCGACTGCCGCGCCTGCGCCCGTCGGCGAGGGCGGGGCTTCGCGATTTGAGCAGCGTCCGCAGTATTCCGGCGAGGAGCTCGCGGCGCTTACCGACGCTCACGGCGGAGAGCTGCGCAAACTCATTGATACCTGTCAGGGCATTGTAGGCAGGATATTCACGCAGGCGGAGGCGGCAAAAGTCGTCGGTCTGTACGAGTATCTCGGACTGGACATAGAGCACATTCTCGCGCTGTTCACCTACTGCGCTCACCGCGGAAAACGGGCGGTAGGCTATGTTGAAAAGACGGCGTACAACCTCTATGATGAAGGCATCGACAGCGCTGCAAAGCTCGAGGAGTACATAAAGAAAAAAGAAGAAAAGGAACGCGAGGAGGCGCATCTGCGCTCGCTGTTCGGACTCGGCAGCCGCGCGCTGACCGCAAAGGAGCGGCAGGAGTTTGCCAAGTGGCTGCATGAGTGGAGACTGCCCGAGGAGGTGGTCGTTCGCGCGTATGAACAGACTGTGGAGAACACGGGTAAGTATTCACTCGCATATATGTCGAGAGTGCTCGAATCCTGGTACATGGCGGGACTGTGCAGCATAGAAAAGCTCGACGAATACGAGCGAAAGCGCCTGACATCGGTGGGAGGCGCGTCAAAGACGGGCGCAGCCCGCAGCGCGCACGGAGCATCGGGCGCGGCACAGAACGGCGCGGACAGCTTTGATACCGACCGCTTTGTAGAGCTTGCGCTCGCGCGAAGCTACGATGCGCTTCGCCGCTCGGGAAAGAAAGCGACCGGCGACGGCGGCTCTGCGGCGCGCTCGTCCGATTCGGGAACGCAGACTGCGGATCACGACGCGAAAAAGGAAAAAGGGCAGTGAGCGGCATTGCCGACATTGCCGTGCATAAATTAACGCAAAAAGCAATTAAATCAAGGAAGGAATTCTCCGAAAATGAATTACGGCTATTTTGACGACAAGAACAAGGAATATGTCATCACCCGACCCGACACCCCGTCGCCGTGGATGAACTATCTCGGAAACGGAAAGTTCAGCGGTATGATTTCAAACAACGCGGGCGGACTCGTTTTTGACAGCGATCCCGGCAGCCACCGTATTACAAAGTACAATCACAGCGGCGTTCCGATGGACCGTCCCGGTCATTATCTCTATCTTCGCGATATGGACAGCGGCGAGTACTGGTCGGCATCCTGGCAGCCCGTTATGCGCGATATGCAGGAGTATGAGTGCCGTCACGGAATGGGCTATACCACCATCAAGGGCAAGTATGCGGATATTTCCTCGCGCGTTACCTACTTCATCCCCGACGGCAAAAATTACGAGGTGTGGAAAGCAGCGGTCCGCAATGATTCCGACCGTCCGAGAACGCTCCGCACCTTCAGCTACATGGAGTTTTCTTTCTATGACGCAATGACCGACATGCTTCAGGAGTGGTCGAGGTACTTCAGCGACTGCTACTGGAAGGACGGCTCGATAATCTATGATCCGTCGAACGAGCTCTCGGACTATGAGCGTCAGTATACCTTTATGACCTCGTCGCTGCCCGCAGTCGGCTATGAGTGTCAGCGCCGCGCGTTTCTCGGCGATTATCGCGACGAGTCCAATCCTATCGGTGTTGAGCGCGGCAGCCTCACATCGACCGATGTCAATGCCGACTACGTTTGCGGCAGCATCTGCTGCGAGATAACTCTTGGGCCCGGTGAGGAGAAGGAGTTTATCTATGCAATAGGCGATGCGCCGAGCGTCGGTGCCGTTCCCGCACTCGCAAATGAGGCGACCGACCTCGCCAACAGCCGAGCGTGATCTCGCCGCAGTGCGCGCAAAGTGGGATAGAATACTCGCGCGTCAGCAGGTCTCCACCCCCTGCCCCGAGATGAATACCATGCTCAACGTCTGGCACCCCTATGAGTGCCGTATGACCTTCAACTGGTCGCGCTTTATCTCGTACTACGAGCGCGGAGTGACCCGCGGCTTCGGTTTCCGCGACAGCATGCAGGATGTTCTCGGCGCAATGTATGCCTGCCCCGAGGAGTGCAAGGAGCGCATCAAGCTGCTGCTCGGCATTCAGCTCAGCGCGGGCGACGCAAGGTGCGTTTACTTCCCGAGTACGGGCAGAGCCGAGGGCGGCGGACGCTCGGATGACCATCTCTGGTCGATATTCTCGGTCTGCACATACATCCGCGAGACGGGCGACAGCGCGTTCCTCGATGAGATTGTTCCGTTCGAGGACGGCGGCGAAGCTACCGTTCGCGAGCATCTTATGCGCGGACTGCGCTTCACGCGCGAGCATGTCGGCGATCACGGCATTCCGCTCTTCCTCGGCACCGACTGGAACGACTCGCTCAGCTGGATAAGCAGAAAGAAGAAAGGCGGAGTCGACCTTCGTGTTCTTCCAGGCTGCACACGCTGCATACGAGCTCGGTCTGCTCTTCGACGCACTCGGTGAGACCGAGAATAAGGCGTGGGCGGATGAATACTACGCTTGGTGCCGCTCGGTGTTCGCTCAGCTCTGGGACGGCGGCTGGTTCCTGCGCGCCTTCGACGACGACGGCTTTAAGGTCGGAACCGACGAGGACAGAGAGAATAAGATATTCCTCAACCCGCAGTCGTGGGCAGTCCTCTCCCGCCTGCCGAGTCAGGAGCAGGGCGAGAAGGCATTTGATAATGTTATGAAGTACCTTATGTGCGAGTTCGGTATCTGCTCGCACGGTCCCGCCACCTCCTACCGCGACTTCTCTAAGCGCGCATACTTCGGACTCAAGTCCGGCGTTAAGGAGAACGGCGGCGTGTTCTTCCATGCAAATACATGGGCTGTTATCGCGGAAACGCTGCTCCGCCGCGGCGATGAGGCGTTTGAGATCTATCACGCATCGCTCCCGCCGGTACGCAACGATAAGGCGGATCAGTGCCTGATCGAGCCGTATGTCTACGCTTCCGCAATGCTCGGAAAGACGCATGAGCGCTTCGGCGCAGGCTCTAACTCGTGGCTCACGGGTACCGCATCCTGGATGTACCTTGCGGCAACTCAGTTTATCCTCGGTATTCGTCCCGATTATAACGGCGTTGTTATCGACCCGTGCACGCCCTCCGATTGGAACGGCTTCGATGTCCGCCGCGAGGTTCGCGGAACTATGCTCGAAATACACGTCGGCAAGGCTCTAATAAGGACGCGCGCGTGTCCCGCCTCGTAGTTGACGGTCAGTACATCGACGGCAATGTTATCCCGTACTCCGCCCTCGCCGGTAAGGCAAGCGTTAAGGTCGAGGCTCAGTACTAAGGGGAACGCGGGGATGCGGAAAAACGCGCGGGGGCGAGGAGTACGCGCGGGGACGCTTTCGAGAAAGCGCCCCCACACCCCCCGCAAAGCTTTAAAACAGGGAGTCTTTCTCGGCAGAGCAGCGTGACGATTGCGGAGTAGGGTTTCACCGCCGACGCGCACGGACTGAAGTGGAAGGCAGATTAAAAGTTTCGCCCGCCTTTTCAATGGGCGGCGCATAAAGGCGGTGCCTTTATGCGTGAGTTTGGGGCTTTGCCCCAAACATCACGGGGGCGGCGTTTTTTGGAGCTTTTTGAACAACGCTCTGCGTTGTTCGCTGCGCGCCTTACTCGCACTCTCAGCTTGATTTTTTGCATCAATTCATACATTCTTTCCCCACATTCCCCTGTCTAAGCACTTCCCCCAAGCCCCGAATTTACCCCAAAACAAAAAAGAGGTACAGACGTAATGGCATACAACAGAGAAAAACTATCTCAGAATAAAAGAGGAGTTTGCTCACCGTCACGACGACCGTGTCGCGGAGGCGGAGGAGCGCACCGCAGAGCTTTGAGGCGCAGCTGCCCGAGCTGCGGGGCGATAAACGCCGCCCTGCGCCGCAGCTGCTGCTGCCGTCTGCTCTGCGGTCTTTCGCGGTATGTCACGCGGAGAGGGCGAGCCGAGACCCGACCCCTGCCGCCGAGCTTGCCGAGATACGTGCGGAGAATGAGCGTCTGCTCCGTGCCCGCGCTGAGCTTTGACCCGAAACGGCTATCCTGCCGACTATCTCGAACCGCGCT